>JAESGJ010000272.1_pt1 | contig 46947 bp, 46 predicted proteins | sample 9266241 | NCBI WGS metagenome assembly JAESGJ01 (sample SAMN14514841, study PRJNA621669) | algae metagenome | isolation source: Brasilonema octagenarum HA4186-MV1 and co-occurring heterotrophs from wet... | place: USA: Manoa Valley, Hawaii | collected 2009-07-20
TCACCGTCCCGATGCTGCAGCGCACCGACGCCGCCACCGCCGCGGGGGTGCGGGCGCTGATCGGCATGGGTTCCTCGCCGGGCACCAGCAACGTCCTGATCCGCGCCGCCGTGGACCACCTGGGCAGCGCCGAGGACGTCGAGATCAGCTGGACCGTGGACATCAACGACATGACCGACGCCGCGGTACGGCACTTCTGGCACTGCTTCAACCTGATCGACCCCGATGGCACCGAGCATCCCGCCCCGTCGTGGGAGCAGCTGGAACGGCGGACCGTGACCTTTCCCGGCACCGTCGGCACGCACGAGCTGGTCCGACTGGCCCATCCCGAACCCCTGACCGTGCCCCGCTTCCTGCCCGTCACCCGCTGCACCAACTACGGCGCCCTCACCCCGCTGGAGGCTCTGGTGGTGGCCTGGTCGCTGGCCTTCTCCGTCGACGCGCAGCGCCCACGCCCCGAACTGGCCGAGCTGACCGATCAGGCCGTCAACGTCTTTCGCACGTATCGATTGACCCGGCCCGCCACGCCACGGATCGGCAGCGGCCTGCAGATCGACGTGCACACCGGTGGCAACGGGCTGCGGTTCGCTGCTGGAGCCGACACCGAAATGGCCGAAGCCACCGGCGTTCCCGCCGCTGCGGGCATCTTGCTCATGCTTGGCGGTCACACCCCCGACACGGGAGTGTTCTCTCCGGAGACCCTCGTTCCGGCCGACTTCTTCGCCGCCCTGCGCAACGTCAGCCGCGGCGGTGGAGGTCTGGAGTTGCACCGCCTCGTCGACGGCGAGGCCACCGAACGCATCCGCATCCGGGACCTGCTCGCCCCCTCCCCGGCCAGCGCCTAAGCGCCGCGTCCCTCCCGCGAACGGACGACCAGTCATGACCAAACCCCTCGCCGTGATCAGCGGCGCCGCCGGCGACATCGGCCACGCCCTCGCCCGCCGCTTCCTCGCCGACGGACACGCCGTCGCGCTCCTGGAACGCACGCCAGAGCTGGCCGCTGGAGCGGCCGCCGACCTGGACGCCGGCGACGACGTCCGCGGCTTCCCTGCAGATCAGGCCGATCGAGAGGCCGTGGAGTCGGCGCTTGCCGAGGTCGTCGAATGGGGCGGCGCCCCGCGTGCGGTCGTCGCCAACGCCGGATACGCCAAGTACAGCCCCATCGTCGAGATGACCCCGGCGGTCTGGGACCGCCACATCGACATCAACCTGTCCGGCACGTTCCACCTCTGCCAGCTCGCCGCCCAGCACATGCTGGCCGCCCGCCAGCCGGGGGCGTTGACCCTGATCGCCTCCAGCCTCGCCGTGGCCCACAGCGACCAAGTCGGCGGCTACTGCATCAGCAAGGCCGCCCTGCTACCGCTGACCCGCACCCTGGCCGCCGAGCTCGGCGTCTACGGAATCCGCGCCAACGCCGTGCTGCCGGGTGTCGTCGAGACCCGCATGACAACCCCCATGCTCGACGAAAACGGTGTGCGCGCCGATCTGCTCGACCACACCCCGGCCGGCCGGCTGGGCACACCCGAGGACGTCGCCGAGGCAGTGGCCTTCCTGTCCTCAGACGCCGCGTCGTGGATCACCGGCGCCGACCTTCGCGTCGACGGGGGGCAAGCCATCTACAACCAACCGCAGTGGCTGCACCAGCGTCGCAGCGTGGCTCACGAGCCGTCCTGGGGCCTCGGCCTCGGTCACAACTGAATACCCCTGCAGCACAACATCAATGACTGCCGGAGTGCCCGGCACCTCAGAAGAGAAAGAGAGATCCCGATGACCAACGTCGACTGGCAGCGCGTCGAAGCCGGAGTGGCCCGCGAACACGAGAAGATGATCTGGCGGCCCTACGGCATTCCGACCGTGCTGGACCTGGAGAACTCGGCCTACCACGACACGCCCATCTCCCAGAAGTGGGACGTCCCCGAGACGATGATCGTCTCGGTGGCCATCACCGGCGCCTTCTTTCAGCACAAGCAGAACCCGAATCAGCCGATCACCCCCGAGGAGATCCGCGAGTCGGCGCGCGAGTGTGCGCTGGCCGGCGCCAGCAGCATTCACATCCACGTCCGTGACGACGACGGCTTCAACGTGCTCTCACCCGAGCGGTTCCACGAGGTGATCGCTCCATTGCACGACGAATTCCCGACCATGGCCATCGACGGGTGCCTGGTGCCCGCGCTGAGCGGTGAGTGGGCCAAGATGAAGGAGGTCCTGGACAGCGGATTGCTCGACGCCGCCCCGGTCAACGCCACCGCGACCTACATCGGCGACTCGCTCTTCGTCAAGCCGGCGCCGATCCTCATGGAGAAGACGCGGCTGATCAACGCCTGCGGTTCCAAGCCCGAGATCGCCGTCTACACCGACGCCGACGTCTCCAATGCCGATCGTTTCCTGCTCAAGAGCGGGCTCGTCGAACCCGGCGCCGTGTGGGTCGTGCTGCCCGGGCTGCCCGGCGGTAGCCCGATGGACAACACCCGCCAGATGATCGAGGGCTTGATCCGGATGGTCAACGCCATCCGCGACGTCGACCCGACAGGGGTGCTCGTCGTGTGCACCGCCGGCCGCGCGGCCATGCACGTCGCGACACTGGCTGCGTTGATGGGCCTGCACATTCGCGTGGGGATGGAGGACACCTACTTCAAGTGGCCCCACCGCGATGACCGCCTCACCTCCAATCTGGAGGCACTGCGACTGGGCCAGCAGATCGCCGAGGTGGTCGGTCGCCGTGTCGCCACGCCCGAGGAGACCCGCGCGATCATGGGTCTGCCCCCGGTGCACACCGCTCACAAGACGACCGCCGCCGCGGGCGCCTGACCCGTCATCCCTCTGCACAGGAGCGCTGCCGTGACCGCTACACCCGTGGACATCTCGACTACCACGCCGCGACGTGTCCGGGTCGCGGCGGCGCCCCTGCCGATACACTCAGCTGCGATGACGCAACTGCACGTCGAGGACCACCCCCAGCAGGTCGACGGCTTGGTCGACCTGCTGGAGGCCCTCGATGCCGTTAGCCACACCACCTCGGAGATCCGGGTGGACACCCGCGAGCGGATCCTGGAGGCCGCAATACCGCTGTTCGCTCGTCGCGGATTCGAGGCGTGCACCGTCAAGGAGATCGCCACCGAAGTCGGTATCAAGCCGCCAGGTCTCTACGCGCACTTCGCCTCCAAGGAAGCGATTCTTGCCGCCGCGATGTCCCGGCAGCTGCGCAAGTTCCTGGCAGCGGTCCTGGGACCCGACGACGGAGTCGACCCCTTGGGGCGTCTCGAAGCCGTCGTGCGCCGTCACGTGGGTTATCAGATCGCCCACCTGCCCGCCACCGCGTCCAATGACCTGCTGCTCAACAACGATGCCGCCAAAGATGCACTGGGCGAAGAGAACTATCGGCTGTTGCGCCGAGCCCAGCGCACCTACGTCGATCACGTCGAAGAACTCATCACCGAGACCAGATCGGCAGCAACCCCGCATCCGCGTGTGACCGCGCTGGCCCTGTTGTCACTGTGTGACCACGTGACCAGCTGGTACCACACGGAAGGCGTCCTCACCCCGGACCAGGTCATCGACGACTACTGGGCGCTGGCGGCGCAGATGCTCGGCTTGCGCTAGCCCCCTCGGCCAGGCGGCGGCTGCCTGCTGGTGGCAGCCCTGCCGGCTCGACGATCGTGCGACATCGCTGACTGAGCCGCGCGACATCTCTGATCCATTGGTGCCTCAAAGCCCATGGTTACAAGGACATTTCGATGAACAAGCCAATCAACGGCATGACGAGTAAGCAAGTGGAAGACGTCCATCAGGCGGTCGCTGACATCCGCGACGGCGCCTCACTGGCCGTCGGTGGGTTTGGCGTGTGCGGCATTCCCGACAGCTTGATCGCCGCGCTCGCGCAGACCGGCGTCGGCGATTTGGAGATCTTCTCCAACAACTGCGGTGTGGACGGCGAAGGACTGGGAGTGCTCCTCGAGCTGCGCCGCCTGCGCCGCATCACCGCCTCCTACGTCGGCGAGAACAAGGAGTTCGCCCGGCAATACCTGGCCGGTGAGCTGGAGGTGGAACTCACCCCCCAAGGCACCCTGGCGGAGCGGCTTCGCGCCGGCGGAGCCGGCATCCCCGCGTTCTATACACCCGCTGGGGTGGGCACCCCCGTCAGCGACGGAGGACTGCCATGGCGCTACGGTCCCGACGGGTCGGTTCGCACCGCGTCCCCAGCCAAGGAGACCCGCGAATTCGATGGTCAGAGGTACGTTCTGGAAACCGGGATCCGCTGCGACTTCGCGCTCGTGCATGCCGCCGTCGGCGACACCCACGGGAACCTCGTCTTCGACAAGACGGCGATGAACTTCAATCCACTGGCAGCCATGGCCGCACGCATCACGATCGCCGAAGTCGAAACCCTGGTTTCACCAGGCGAACTCGACCCCGCGATGGTGCACCTACCCGGAGTGTTCGTACAGCGCGTCGTCGAGACCGGTCCGCAACGCACTCTCATCGAGAAGCGCACCATACGCCAGAAGGCAGGACAGCACTCATGACGACGACGGGCTGGACCCGCGAACAGATGGCAGGCCGGGTGGCAGCCGAGCTGCGCGACGGGCAGTGCGTCAACCTCGGCATAGGACTGCCCACCCTGGTTCCCGACCACGTCGACCCAGGAGTGCACGTCATCTTGCATTCCGAGAACGGCATCCTGGGCACTGGCGGCTATCCGACCGACGATCGGGTCGACGCCAACCTCATCAACGCCGGCAAGGAAACCGTCACCGCTCGTGCAGGAGCGTCGTTCTTCGATTCGGCGCTGTCGTTCGCAATGATCCGCGGCGGTCACATCGACGTCGCCGTACTCGGCGGCATGCAAGTGTCCTGCTACGGTGACCTCTCCAACTGGATGGTGCCCGGCAAGATGGTCAAGGGCATGGGCGGTGCCATGGATCTCGTCCACGGGGCGGCGCGCGTCATCGTGGTCATGGAACACACCGACCGCCAAGGCAATCCGAAGATCGTCGAACGCTGCACCCTGCCACTGACCGGAGTGCGCGTGGTGGACCGCATCGTCACCAACCTTGCCGTCATCGACGTCGAGGCTCGCGGAATCCTCCGTCTCGTCGGGACCGCACCCGGGGTCACCGCAGCACAGGTGCAGGTCGTGACCGGAGCGCCCTTGAGGCGCACCCGTGCCGCGTTCGTCGACGCCTAGACCCCAATCGCACAAAGCCCTCATCCGCTCGTCGAACTCCAACCCCCGCCCCAACGACAAGGACGACAACGTGACTTCAACTAGACCCCACATCACCGGCGCCAGTGCACTTTCCGTGATCGACGGCCAGCGCGTCGATCTCGGGGGAGAGGCTCTGCCGGTATTCGATCCCTCCACCGGTCAGCAACTCTGCGAGATCTCCGACGTCGGTGCCGCCGGTGTGGACACCGCGGTCCGTTCGGCGCGCAAGGGTTTCGACGCGTGGTCGGCCATGACGTTTCGTGAGCGATCTGACCGCCTCGTGGCCTTCGCCAATGCCTACGAGGCCCGCGCAGAGGAGTTCGGTGCCTTGGAGGCCCTCGATGTCGGCAAGCCCGTCGCGGCTGCCGTCGCCGAAGTGGCGTCCTGCGCCGAGCGGTTTCGGTTCTTCGCGATTGCGGCGCGGACCCTGACGGCACCCAACCCGGGCAACTACCGAGGGACCGTGACCAGCATCGCGCGCCGCCAACCCGTCGGCGTCGTCGGTGCCATCACACCGTGGAATTATCCAATGGGGCTGGGAACGTGGAAGATTGCGCCCGCACTCGCCGCGGGCTGCGCTCTGGTCCTCAAGCCCGCCGCCGAGACGCCCTTCACCTCGCTGCTGATGGCAGAACTGGCGGCCGAATTCCTGCCCGCCGGAGTGTTCAACGTCATCACGGGCGGAGGCGCCACCGGTGATGCGCTCGTACGCCATCCCGACGTCCCGATGATCTCGATGACCGGCGGCACGGCGACCGGAAAGAACGTGATGCGTGCGGCCGCCGATCACGTCAAGAAGGTCCATCTCGAGCTCGGGGGACCCTCGGCGGTCATCGTCTTCGATGACGCCGACCTCGACTGGTTCGAAGCCGTTCTACCGAAGGCGCTGTGGCGCAATACCGGTCAAGACTGTCACGCACTGTCGCGGATCTACGCCCACGAAGACGTCCGCGAGCGCGTCGTCGACATCCTGACCCGATCGGCCGAGACGCAGACCATCGGCGACGCGTTCGACGATGCGACCGTCATTGGACCGATGGCCACCTCTGCTCAGCGTGACCGGGTTGCCGGTCTGGTCGACCAGACCGTCGGCACCGGCCACGTCGTGGCCACTACCGGCGCCCACCTACCCGACCGCGCTGGGTTCTTCTATCCCGCCACCATTCTGGATGGTGTCCTGGCCACCGACGTGCTGAAGCAGACCGAGATCTTTGGTCCCGTCGCCTCCGTCACCACCTTCCGTGACACGGCAGACGTTCTCGGCTGGGTCAACGACAGTCCCTTCGGATTGTCGGCATCGGTGTGGACCAGCCGCCTGGATCGCGCCATGGACGTCTCCGAGGCCTTGGAGACCGGAACGGTATGGGTCAACGATCACAGCACCACGGTGACTGAGATGCCGTTCGGTGGGTGGAAGGAATCGGGCGTGGGCCGCGAACTGTCGACCGCCGTCCTCGAAGACCACATGGAGTTCAAGCACATCGCGATCGGGCGACGGTCGAGCTAACACCACCGCTCGCACCGCGAGAGAGACGCGTTCGACGGTTGGTCGATGTGTCCGGTGTCGCGGCACCGTCGTGAGCACGTTGCCTTTGCGGCCGCCAGGCATCAAGGTCAGCGCGGACGTGTGGCACGGACCAATACCCCTATGTCCCAGTTCATCACGTCCAAAGCACACGCAAACCTAACAGGTTTCCCTCCCACGCCTGGCGAGTGCGTTTGGGGTGTTCGGTTAGCGGAATTCCACGCTCGGTGTGGTGCGGTTTCTTGGCCCATGCGGGTCCGCTGTGGGAGAGATGGCGGCGCTGCGGGTCGAAGCTAGAGACCTGTTGCGTCGCCGCGTTCACGTACACCAGACCGTCGTCGGGGTCGGCGGCAAGGTGGTGTGGTCTACTCCGAAGTCCCATGAGAGAGTCGGTCGGTGCCGTTTCCCTATTTCCTGGCCGACGAGCTCGCGCCGCAGATGCGGAGCAGGGGGCGAGGCGAGCTTATGTTCACCGCGCCGGCTGGGGGAGAGCCGCGGGTCTCGAAGTGGCGGCCGCGGATGCTGGCGCCGGCTGAGAAGCGGGTCAAGCGCAAGTCCGAGAACTTCCCCTCGGTGACTCCGCATAATCTTCGGCACACCGCTCCTTCGCTGGCCATTAGTGCCGGGGCGAATCCCAAAGCGGTCCAGACGATGCTCGGTCGCGCGTCGGCGGTCTCGACGTTGGACACCTAGGCGGACCTGTTTCCCGACGACCTGGAGATGGTCGCGGCGGCGCTCGAAGATGCCCGCCGGGGTGCCCTCGAACCTACTGCGGACTGACTGCGGACCAGACGGAAAAGCAGCCCCGGTGATGAACACCGTGACTGCTTCTCACGTGCTCCTGCGCTGTCGGGGTAGCGGGATTTGAACCCACGACCTCTTCGTCCCGAACGAAGCGCGCTACCAAGCTGCGCCATACCCCGCGTAGAGCCACGACAGCGTATCGCACCGGGCTGGTTCGAAGCCAAACGCCCAGCGCTGTCGGGGGATCGATCGGGGTGCGATTGGTCCGAACGCGGTTAGTCGCGCCGCGGATGGGTAGACCACCGGCAGGGCGTAGGAATCAAATCCGTCGCCGGCGGCGTTGTAGCCGTCGAGTTCATACGGGACCTGCACGAGAGGAGCCAGCGCATGACCGGATTGGGAGCCGCCATCTACTTCGGACTGTTCGCCATCGCGGCGCTGTGGCTGTTCGCGACGTCCGACCGGGTCCGCCGCAGCACGTTCGGCGGTGGAGATCAGGTCCAGCGGCCCGAGCGTTCGAACTCGTGGAGCACCGACGTCGACTCCGACGGGTCCAGCGCGTGGGCGCTGAGCCAGTCCGCGTCGAAGTAGGTGTCCTGGTAGCGGTCGCCACTGTCCGCGAGCAGCGTGACCACCGAGCCACTGCGGCCCTGAGCGATCATCTCGCCCAGCAGGCTGAACGCACCCCACACGTTGGTGCCGGTCGACGGTCCCACCTTGCGCCCGAGCACCGCACTCACGTGATGCGCGGCCGCCACTGACGCCGCGTCCGGCACGACGATCATCCTGTCGATGATGTCCGGCAGGAACGACGGTTCCACCCGTGGCCTACCGATCCCCTCGATGCGCGAGGACTTGCCCACGATGTCGCGGCGCCCTTGGGCATACGACGGGAAGAACGCGGAGTTCTCCGGGTCGACCACGCACAGCTGCGTGTCGTAGCGCCGGTACCTCAGGTACCGGCCGATCGTCGCGCTGGTGCCGCCGGTGCCCGCGCCGACGACGATCCACTCCGGAATGGGAAAGCTCTCGTCGCGCATCTGCTCGAAGATCGACTCGGCGATGTTGTTGTTGCCGCGCCAGTCTGTGGCCCGCTCCGCGTTGGTGAACTGGTCGAGGTAGTGCCCGCCGGTCTCCTCCGCGAGCCGCTCGGCCTCGGCATATACCTGCGAGGCTTCGGCGACGAAATGGCAACGGCCGCCCTGTGATTCGATGAGCGCGAGCTTCGCGCCGCTGGTCGACGACGGCATCACCGCGATGAAGGGCAACCCGAGCATGGCCGCGAAGTACGCCTCCGACACGGCCGTCGACCCCGACGACGCCTCGATGATCGTGGTGTTCTCCCCGACCCAGCCGTTGCACAGGGCGTAGAGGAACAGCGACCGCGCCAGCCGGTGCTTGAGGCTCCCGGTGATGTGGGTCGTCTCGTCCTTGAGGTACAGCTGGACGTCGCAACCGTCACACCACGCCGACGGCAACGGATACCGCAGCAGGTGGGTATCGGCGCTGCGCCGGGTGTCGGCCTCGATGAGCCGGATCGCGTTGTCCACCCAGTCGCGCGGGTGGCGGCGAATGGCGATGGAGGTCCGGTCGGTCACCGTGCCGATACGGTCGGGTGGGACACGCCCGCCCGGCTGCCCAGATGGCCGCCACCGGTCGGCGCGGCCACCAGCGTCAGCAGCGTGGCCTCCGGCCTGCAGCAGAACCGGTACGGCGCGTACGGCGACGTGCCGAGGCCCGCCGACACGTGAAGTTGCATGTGCGCACCCCACCGGGACGGCCCCTTCGCCCGCGAGGGGTCCAGATCGCAATTGGTGACGACGGCGCCCTTGAACGGCAGGCACAGCTGGCCGCCGTGCGTGTGCCCCGCCAGCACCAGCTGATAGCCGTCGGCGGCGAAGCGATCCAGCACCCGCGTGTAAGGCGCGTGGGTGAGGCCGAGGGTGAGGTTGGCCGCCGGGCTCGCGGGCCCGGCGATGGTCTCGTAGCGGTCGCGGGACAGATGCGGATCGTCGACCCCTGCGACCGCGATGAGCTGGCCCTTGACGTCGATCTCGCGCTTGGTGTGGGTCATGTCGAGCCACCCGCGCTCGGTGAAGGCCGCGCGCAGGTCCTGCCAGGGCAGCGGCTCTCCGGTGATGCGATGCGACGGCTTGAAGATGTAGTTCGTCGGGTTCTTCGGCCGCGGCCCGAAGTAGTCGTTGCTGCCGAAGACGAACAGTCCCGGCACCGAGAGGAGATCACCGAGCGCCTGCACGACCGAGGGCACGGCCTTCCGGTGCGACAGGTTGTCACCGGTGTTGATGACCAGGTCGGGTTCCCACCCGGCGAGGTCGCGGATCCAGGCCTGTTTGCGACGCTGCCCCGGCATCATGTGGAAGTCGCTGAGGTGCAGCACGCGCAGCGGCGAGGACCCCGGCGTGAGCACCGGCATGGTGGTCTCCCGCACGATGAACGCGTTGCGCTCGATCAGCGTCGCGTAGCCGATGCCCGCGATCAGAGAACCGGCGGCCAGCGTGCCGGCCTGGATGGCGGAGTTCTTCAGAACCGTCGAACTGACGAGCATCCATGCAGCTTACTGCGACATCCTGCGGGCCACAGATTCTCGCCGGTTCACGCCGGCCACCTCACGCGACGTTTACGGCGGCGGCGGTGGTGGCGGACCGAGGACGGGGACCGTGATCGGTGGCAGGCCGGGGATCATCACGACCGTCGAACCCACCGGGGCGGGAATCGCGTTGGGGTCGTTCGGGTCGAACGGCGGCGCGCCAGGCGGCGGCGGAGGAGGTGGCGGCGGAATGCCGTTGCTGATCTGGATCGTGATGATCGAGCCAGGCACGGTCTGGCCAGTCGGCGACGTGCCGACGACCGCGCCGGCCGGTGACGCGCTGTTGACCGGGGTGGCCTGGTCGGCGACCTGGAAGCCGGCGTCCTTCAGGCGCTGCCTGGCCATGTCCTGCGTCATGCCTGCGACGCTGGGCACCTTGGAGCCCGGTGCACCGTCGACGAAGCGCGGGTCGGTCGGCGGCAGCTGCACGTCGTCCGGGGTGAACTGCTTCATCGCCGTGAACCAGGTCCGGGCCGGCTCATTGCCGCCGTAGAGGTTGCCCGAACCGCATTGCCGCAGCGGGAAGGAGCACAGGTCCGACGGAGACGAGGAGTCGTCGTAGATGTAGTTGGCCGCGGCGTAGTCGCTGGTGAAGCCCAGGAAGCCCGACGAGCGATGCGCCTCGGTGGTGCCCGTCTTGCCCGAGACGGGCAGAGTCCAGCCCGCCGAGCTGGCCGCGCTGGCGGCCGTGCCGCTCTGGTCGTCCTTGCTCATCGCGTTGGCCAGCGTGTTGGCCAACCCCTCCGGCACGACCTGCTCGCAGGTCTCGGTGGTCACCGAGACCTCCTTGCCGTTGCGGTCGAAGATCTTGTCGATCGGGTTGGGCGGACACCAGGTGCCGCCGGAGGCCAGCGTGGCGGCGACGTTGGACAGTTCGAGCGGGTTGACCTCGATGGGCCCGAGGGTGAAGGAGCCGAGGTTCTGCCGCTTCACGAAGTCGGCGAGGCTCTCGTTGCTGTTTGGGTCGTAGGCGCGCGCGGTGCCGGGTAGTGCGTAGGACCGCAGGCCCAGCTTGACGGCCATGTCGACGGTGCGCTGCACGCCCACCTGCGAGATGAGCTTGGCGAAGGCGGTGTTGGGCGAGGTGGCCAGCGCGTCGGTGACGCTGAGGGTGCCGCGGTAGTTGCCGTCGTTGAGCACACACCACGTGGCTTGCGGGCAGTTCTTCGCGCCGCCGCTGCCGAGCCCCTTCGCCTCGAACCGTGCCGGCGCATCGAGCTGGGCGTTGATGCCCATGCCCATCTCCAGGGCTGCCGAGGTGGTGAAGATCTTGAAGATGGAGCCTGCGCCGTCGCCGACCAGCGAGAACGGCTGCGGCTGCATGGTCTCGTCGGCATCGGTGTTGAGCCCGTAGGTGCGGTTGGATGCCATCGCGACCACCGCGTGCGACGTCTTGCCCGGCTTGATCACGTTCATCACGCTGGCGACGCCGGTCAGGTCGGGTGCGGCGAAGTTGGTGATCGACGACTTGACCTGGTTCTGGATGTCGGGGTCCAGCGTGGTCCTGATCAGGTAGCCACCCTTGGAGACCTGCTCCTTGCTGATGCCTGCGCGGGCCAGGTAGTCCAGCACGTAGTCGCAGAAGAACGCGCGGTCGCCCGCGGCGATGCAGCCGCGTGGCAGCTCATTGGGCTGGGGTAGGACGCCGAGCGGCTCCTGCTTGGCTGCCTGCAGTGCCTGGGCTTCCTGCGGCACGTTGTCGATCATGGTGTCCAGCACCAGGTTTCGACGGGCCAGCGCGCCCTCGGGGTTGGTGTACGGATTCAGGGTGCTGGTCGACTGGACCATGCCCGCGAGGAGGGCGGCCTGCGACCAGCTGAGCTCGGACGCGTTGATGCCGAAGTACGTCTGGGCCGCGTCCTGCACGCCGAACGCACCGTTTCCGAATGACACCAGGTTCAGGTACCTGGTCAGGATCTCCGGCTTGGTGAACGTCTTGTCCAGCGTCAGCGCCATCCGGATCTCGCGCAGCTTGCGCGCGGGCGTGGTCTCGATGGCCGCGCGCTTCTCGGCATCGGTCTGGGCGATCACCAGCAACTGGTAGTTCTTCACGTACTGCTGTTCGATGGTCGAGCCGCCGCGGGTGTCGGCGGCGCCGGACACATAGCCGGACAGGCCGGTCAGCGTGCCCTTCCAGTCGACGCCGTTGTGCTCGGCAAACCGCTTGTCCTCGATGGAGACGATCGCCAGCTTCATCGAGTTGGCGATCTGATCGCTCGGCACCTCGAAGCGCCGCTGGGTGTACAGCCACGCGAGCGGATTGCCCTTCGCGTCGACCATCGTCGAGACCGCGGGAACTTCGCCCTCGACCAACTGCGCCGAGCCGTTGGCAACCACGTCGGAGGCCCGGTTGGAGATCAGCCCGAACCCGCCGACGACCGGGAACATGAGGCCCGCGGCGACGACGGCGGCGAGCAGGATGCTCCATGCGAGTTTGATCACCGTGACCGTCGGAGGGACGCGCCGCGGCGGCGGCGCCGCCTGCGATCGGTCTGACATGGCTACAGACTAGCCACGTTGTCCGCGACCAGCTTCGCAGCCGTCCACTTAGCCGCTCTATACGCGCTGCGCAACCGCTATGGGTGCGCAAAGATTGATCACGGCACGGTCGTCCCATAAATTTGCGAACTGACTGTTGCGCAAAACCCCCCTGACCACCTAGCTTTGACTGACAGTGCGATCTAGGTAACACTCCCAATCGCAATGTGGCGTAGATCGCACTAGCGTTCTACACCGAGGACTGGGCCGTCCCAGAGGGCGGCTGGACGAAGGGATCGCCGGTGTCAGGTACACGGCCCGCGGCACGCAGGACAGTCACGAGTTCCCCCGTCAGTGGTGTGGTAGTCCCGGGTGCTGAGGCCGAAGCCCGCATCGCATGGGTATCCCAGGCCCGCTGCCGTCAGGCCGACCCCGACGAATTGTTCGTCCGTGGCGCCGCTCAGCGAAAGGCCGCGGTGATCTGCCGGCATTGCCCGGTGATCACCGAGTGTGGTGCCGACGCACTGGACAACCGCGTCGAGTTCGGCGTCTGGGGCGGCATGACCGAACGCCAGCGTCGCGCGCTGCTCAAGCAGCATCCCGAGGTCGTGTCCTGGGCGGAGTTCTTCGCCGCTCAGCGCAAACACCGCAACGCGGTCTGAGTCAGGCCGCGTCCGAATCGCCGGTGATCTGGTCGGCGATCGCGCGCAGCGCCTCCAGGTCGGAGACGTCGAACGGCAGCGAAGGCACGCCGACGATCGCCACGTGCGGGTTGGCTCCCGTGAAGCGGGACAGTAGCCGCACTTCCCGCTTGGCCGTCTGCGCCCGGTCGGCGTGGATGCGGAGCACTGCCACGGTGAGCGCGTCCGCTCCGTCGCCCTCCAACTGATCGGCGGCGTCGCGCGCCTTGTCCGTCTTCAGGTCGCAGAGCGTCGGGTGGGTCCGGTTGAGGATCAGTCCGGCGAGCGGCATCTTCTCCTGTGACAGCCGGTCGACGAAGAACGAGGCCTCGCGCAGCGCGTCGGGTTCGGCCGCCGAGACGACGACGAACTGCGTGCCCCGCCGCTTCAACAACTCGTAGGTGCGGTCGGCCTTCTCGCGGAAGCCGGTGAACGTCGAATCGAGGGCCTGTACGAAACCTGCTGCGTCGGAGAGCATTTGGGATCCGAGTACGGTCGACAGGGCCTTCATCGCCAGCCCGACCGCGCCCGTCACCAGCTTGCCGATACCGCGGCCGGGCGCCAGCAGCAGTCGCCACAGCCTGCTGTCCATGAAGCTGCCGAGCCTTTTGGGGGCGTCGAGGAAGTCCAGCGCGTTGCGCGACGGGGGCGTGTCGACGACGACGAGGTCCCACTTGTCCTCGCCGAGCAGTTGCCCGAGTTTCTCCATCGCCATGTACTCCTGCGTGCCGGCCAGGGACGTGGCGACCGTTTGGTAGAACTGGTTCTCCAGAATCGCTTCGGCGCGATCGCCACCGGAGTACTGGATGACCATCTCGTCGAACGTGCGACGCATGTCGAGCATCATCGCGTGCAGTTCGCCCGTCACCTCCGGCGCCAGCGGCACCCGCTGCGGGGTGTTGCCGAGGTCCTTGATGCCCAGTGCCTGAGCCAACCGCTTGGCCGGGTCGATGGTGAGGACGACGACGGTGCGGCCGTACTCCGCGGCCCGCAGGGCCATGGCCGCCGCGGTCGTCGTCTTGCCGACACCGCCTGCGCCGCAACACACTACGACGCGATTGGCTCGGTCCTGCAGGATCGCGCTCATGTCGAGCGCGGTGGGGGTGGTGCTCATCTATCGGACTCCCTGCTGGCTCAACGCTTCGGCGAGTTCGTAAAGGCTGCCGAGGTCGACGCCGTCCGCGATCGCGGGGAGTTCGAGCCTCGGGATGTCGACCGCGTCGAGTTGCACGGCGCTCTCCGCGCGGGCGCTGATCCGCGTCGCGTGCTGGATGGTCTCGGTGAGCAGGCCGGCGAAGTCGTCGTCGCCCAACGCGATCCCCACCTTCGCCAACCCGGCCCGCACGGCGTCGGCGTCGACCGCCCCCTCGGCGGCCTTGGTCAGGTCGTTGGGATCCAGGTACGCCGGGATGTTGCGGTTGACGATGACGCTGCCGATCGGCAGGCCGAGATCCTTCAACTCGTCGATGGCCTCCACGGTCTCCTGAATCGGCAACGCCTCCAGCAGGGTGACGAGATGGATGGCGGTGAACTCGGAGTGCAGCAGCTTGACCACGCCGTCGGCCTGCGAGTGCACGGGCCCGCCCTTGGCCAGATCGGAGACGGCCTTGGTGACGTCGAGGAAGCGCGCGATGCGGCCCGTCGGCGGCGCGTCCACCACGACCGCGTCATAGACGCCGTGCCCGGACGTGCCCTTCGCCTTCTCCTTCTCGGAGCGGACGACGATCTCCTTGATCTTGCCGGTGAGCAGTACGTCCCGGAGGCCGGGTGCGATGGTCGTCGCGAATTCGATTGCGCCGATACGTCGCATCGCCCGCCCGGCGATGCCGAGGTTGTAGAACATGTCGAGGTATTCGAGGAACGCGGCCTCGGTGTCGATGGCCAGCGCGTTGACCTGACCGCCGCCGTCGGCCGTCGCGATCTTCACTTCCTCGTAGGGCAGCGGCGGGACGTCGAAGAGCTGCGCGATGCCCTGGCGGCCCTCGACCTCCGCCAGCAGGACCTTGCGGCCGCCTGCCGCAAGGGCGAGCGCCAGCGAGGCGGCGATCGTCGACTTCCCGGTGCCCCCCTTCCCGGTCACGAAGTGCAGCCGAGCCTTGGTGAGCCGCGACGGCCAGCCGACGGCTGAACGGCTGCGGGATTCGGGAGCATCGGTGGTCACCACTGCATGCTATCCATCGGGCACACGGTCCCCGATAAGCTCAGCCCCATGAGCGAACTGACGAAGTGGGAATACGTGACCGTGGCCCTGCTGACGCATGCGACCAAGCAGATCCTCGACCAGTGGGGCGAGGACGGCTGGGAGCTGGTCTCGGTGGTTCCCGGACCCACTGGAGAGCAGTTGGTCGCGTACATGAAGCGGCCCAAGTGACCTGGACCGAGCGGCTCGCCGAGCTCGGCGTGGAGCTGCCCGAGGTGGTCACGCCGCTCGCCGCGTACGTGCCTGCGGTACGCACCGGCAACCTCGTCTACACGTCGGGACAGCTGCCGATGGTGTCCGGCGAGCTCCCGCGGACCGGCAAGGTCGGCGGTGCCGTCAGCGCGGAGGACGCCAAGGACCTGGCGCGGACCTGTGCATTGAATGCGCTCGCCGCCGTGCACGCCCTCGTGGGCATCGACTCGGTGACGCGCGTCGTCAAGGTCGTCGGATTCGTGGCGTCCGCACCGGGTTTCAACGGTCAGCCCGGTGTCGTCAACGGAGCGTCGGGGTTGTTCGGCGAGGTCTTCGGTGACGCCGGCGCGCACGCCAGGTCGGCGGTCGGGGTGTCGGAACTGCCCTTGGATGCACCCGTCGAGGTCGAGATCGTCGTCGAGGTGGAGTGAGCTCCGGCGAGCACCCCGCGTACGGGCAACTGCGCCGCGTGACGGACACGGCGTCGGTGCTGCTGTGCGACAACCCCGGTCCGCTGACGTTGGACGGCACCAACACCTGGGTGCTGCAGGGGCCCGGCAGCGACGAGATGGTGATCGTCGACCCGGGTCCCGACGACGACGCGCACATCGAGCGGATCGCGGCGCTCGGCACGATTCCCCTCGTCCTGATCAGCCACAAGCACGGCGATCACACTGATGCGATCGACAAGTTGGTCGAGCGCACGGGTGCGGTGGTGCGCGCGGTGGGCAGCGGCTTCCTCCGGGGTCTCGGCGGCCCGCTGACCGACGGTGAGGTGATCGACGCGGCCGGGCTGCGGATCACGGTGTTCGCGACGCCGGGGCACACCGCCGATTCGTTGTCGTTCCTGGTCGACGGCGAGCACGGCGACGGGAGGGGTGCCGTGCTCACCGCGGACACCGTGCTGGGCCGCGGCACCACCGTCATCGACAACGAGGACGGCAGCCTTCGCGACTACCTCGAGTCGCTGAAGCGGTTGCGGGGACTGGGTTCTCGCGTCGTATTGCCAGGGCACGGACCGGATCTCGGCGACCTGGCCGCGGTGTCCGCGATGTACCTGGCGCACCGCGAGGAACGGCTGGCCCAGGTGCGCGAGGCCCTGCGCGTGCTCGGCGAGGACGCGTCCGCGCGGCAGATCGTCGAGCACGTCTACACCGACGTCGACGAGTCGCTGTGGCCGCACGCCGAATGGTCCGTGCAGGCGCAGCTGAACTACCTCAGAGAGTGATTCGCGCACCATTCGTGCACCCCGACCCGGGGTCACCGCGGGTGCGGCTGAGGGGAGCTAGCGGGCGCGCCGGGCCAACCGCTCGGAGTCGCTGATCAGCACGCTCTTGCCCTCCAGGCGGATCCAGCCGCGGTGGGCGAAGTCGGCCAGTGCCTTGTTGACGGTTTCCCGTGAGGCGCCGACGAGCTGCGCGATCTCCTCCTGCGTCAGGTCGTGGGTGACGCGCAGTGCGCCGCCCTCCTGCGTGCCGAAGCGCTGGGCCAGTTGCAGCAGCTGCTTGGCGACGCGGCCGGGGACGTCGGTGAAGATGAGGTCGGCGAGGTTGTTGTTGGTGCGGCGCAGGCGGCGGGCCAGCACGCGCAGCAGCTGCTCGGCGATCTCGGGGCGGTCGGCGATCCACGCGCGCAGGGCATCACGGTCCATCGACACGGCGCGGACCTCGGTGATGGTGGTGGCACTCGAGGTGCGGGGGCCGGGGTCGAAGATCGACAGCTCGCCGAACATGTCGGACGGACCCATGATGGTCAGCAGGTTCTCGCGCCCGTCCGGGCTGCGGCGGCCGATCTTCACCTTGCCCGAGATGATGATGTAGAGCCGGTCTCCCGGCTCGCCCTCGGCGAACACCGTGTGCCCACGCGGAAAGTCGACGGGCTGCAGCTGCTTGGTCAGCGCGGAGACCGCGGTCGGTTCGACTCCCTGGAAGATTCCGGCCCTCGCCAGGATCTCGTCCACGTTGCCCCTCTAAGCCGTTGGAATTGAGCAGTTAAAAATACGACACGCGAAGGCCACCCAGTGCTGGATGGCGAAATCAGTCTAAGCGTAGGCGACTTCGCGACGTGCCAACGCTACACACGATAAGCGTGGCGAGTCGCCTGAAATTCCGGATTCGATCCGTGGTGGATGAACACGCGCGCGGGCAAACCCCTGGGCGACTCGGTGACGATGCACTCCTCGTACTCGTCCTCGTAGGCGTCGTCCAGCAACTCGTACCTCAGTACGTCGCCGGTGTGCGCCGCCGGTTTGGCGCAGACCGCCTTGGCCTGCTCGACGTACGCCGTGACGTCCTGTTCCGAGACGACATCGCCGTCGAGGCTGGCCTCAAGGCGGTCGAGCCCGAAGGTTGCCAGCATCAGCAACCCCGGGATGAACGCAATGAGCAACCACGACACGTTGGGAAGTAAACACGCCGAAGATCTCGGTGGGATCACGAAATGCCACCGGTCCGCGCTTACACTTGTCGGTTCCGTCAGTAGGCTGACCCCGTGGCAAAAGGCGTAGTGGCAGCCCCCAGATCCGCCAGGTTCGACGCGGAGACGCACGTCGGTCTGGTGCGGCGGGCCCGAAGGATGAATCGCACCCTCTCCCAAGCGTTTCCGCACGTGTACTGCGAGCTGGACTTCACCAATCCGCTGGAGCTCACGGTGGCCACCATCCTGTCGGCACAGAGCACCGACAAGGGGGTCAACCTCGCCACCCCCGCACTGTTCGCGAGGTACCGCACCGCGGCGGACTACGCGGGCGCCGACCGCGAGGAACTCGAGGCCCTGGTGCGCACCACCGGGTTCTATCGGAACAAGGCCAACTCGCTGATGAAGCTGGGCCAGGAACTCGTCGCGCGGTTCGACGGCGAGGTGCCGCACACCCTCGACGAGTTGGTCACGCTGCCGGGTGTCGGCCGCAAGACCGCCAACGTGATCCTGGGCAATGCCTTCGACATCCCCGGCATCACGGTCGACACCCACTTCGGCAGGCTCGTCCGACGCTGGCGCTGGACCGAGCTCGAGGACCCGGTCAAGGTCGAGTTCGCGATCGGTGAGCTGATCCCGCGCAAGGAGTGGACGCTGCTCAGCCACCGCGTGATCTTCCACGGCAGGCGGGTGTGTCACGCCAAGAAGCCGGCGTGCGGGGTGTGCGTGCTGGCGAAGGACTGTCCGTCCTACGGCCTCGGCCCGACCGATCCGCTGACCGCGGCCCCACTGGTCAAGGGTCCCGAGACGGAGCATCTGCTCGCGCTGGCCGGGCTCTGAACGCCAGCAGCCGCGTGCGCACGTCGACCCGGTGGACCGTGGCGGTGCTCGTCGTCGTCGTCGCCTTGGCCGTGGCGTTGTGGCGCGAGGTCGGCGCCCAGGACGCCGGTGACGGCAGCGGAACGTCGACGGCGGGGGTGGCCCGCGAGCACCGTGACGCGGACAGCGCCGAGGCGTTGGCGGGCCCGCGGGCCGAGGCCGACCTGCCGCCGTGCCCCGACCCGTCGCCGGGCCCGAGCCCGGCCGCCCTCGGCGGCGTCGTGGTCGAGTGCGCGGCCGACGGCAGCCGCGTCGACGTGGCGAAAGCGGTGGCAGGCCGCAACGTCGTGCTCAATCTCTGGGCGTACTGGTGCGGCCCGTGCGCCGACGAACTGCCCGCGATGGCCGAATACCAGCGCCGGATGGGTTCGCAGGTCGAGGTGCTGACGGTGCACCAGGACGAGAACGAGACCGCGGCGCTGCTGCGGCTGACCGAGCTGGGCGTGCGGCTTCCGACGCTGCAGGACGGCCGACGGCTGGTCGCCGCCGCGCTCAAGGTGCCCAACGTGATGCCCGCGACCGTCGTGCTGCGTTCGGACGGTACGGTGGCCGACATCCTGCCGCGGTCGTTCACCAGCGCCGATGAGATCGCGGCGGCGGTGAATGGACGGATCGGAGTGAGCGGTTGAACGGGGACGGTGACGAGGTGCAGCAGGCTGCTCTCGACCCTTCGGCCGCGCCACCGTGGCTCAAACCGCTGCTGGACAATCTCGGCGACGTCCCGCAGGCCTACCGCAGCCGGGTGCCCCCCGACGTGCTGGCGTCCATCACGGCGGCCAACGCGACGGCGACGGCCACCGGCGCCAAGCGCGACGCCGCCGTGCTGGTGCTGTTCTCCGGGCCGTTCGACTCGCCGTCCGGTGGGCTGCCCGACGACGCCGACCTCCTCGTCACCGTCCGCGCGTCGACCTTGCGCCAGCACGCGGGCCAGGCCGCCTTCCCCGGCGGAGCGGCCGATCCCGGTGACGGCGGGCCCGTCGGCACCGCGCTGCGCGAGGCGCGCGAGGAGACCGGCATCGACACCAGCCGGTTGCAGCCCCTGGTCACGCTCGACCGGATGTACATCCCGCCGTCGGGCTTTCACGTCGTCCCGGTGGTGGCGTACTCGCCCGACCCCGGCCCCGTCCGCGTCGTGGACGAGAGCGAGACCGCGATCGTCGCCCGCGTCCCGGTGCGCGCCTTCGTCAACCCCGAGAACCGGCTGCTGGTGTACCGCAAGGAGAACACCAGGCGCTTCGCCGGGCCCGCCTTCCTGCTCAACCAGATGCTGGTGTGGGGTTTCACGGGCCAGGTCATCTCGGCGGTCCTCGACGTCGCGGGCTGGGCCGAACCCTGGGACGCCGACGACGTGCGGGAGTTGGACGCGGCAATGGCGCTCGTCGGCGGCGGTAGCGATTACCGTGAGGGCCAACAATGACATCGTCGCAGTGGCTTGATCTGGCCGTCCTCGCCATCGCCTTCGTCGCCGCCGTATCCGGCTGGCGCTCCGGGGCGCTTGGTTCGCTGCTGTCCTTCGTCGGCGTGATCCTCGGCGCGGTGGCGGGTGTCCTGCTCGCCCCGCACGTGGTGGACCACGTCGACGGGCCGCGGACCAAGCTCTTCGTCGCACTGTTCCTGATCCTCGGGCTCGTCGTGATCGGCGAGATCGCGGGCGTGGTCCTGGGCCGCGCCGTGCGGGGTGCCATCCGCAACGGCGGTCTTCGCACGCTGGACTCCGTGGTCGGCGTTGCGCTGCAACTCGTCGCCGTGCTGGTCGCCGCGTGGCTGCTCGCCACGCCTCTGACATCCTCGGATCAGCCCAATCTGGCTGCGGCCGTGCGTGGTTCGCGGGTGTTGTCGACGGTCAACGACGTGGCGCCACCGTGGCTCAGGCGCGTCCCGACGCGACTGTCTGCGCTGCTGGACACCTCCGGGCTGCCCGACGTGCTGCAGCCCTTCGGCCGCACACCCATCGTCAACGTCGACGCCCCCGACGCGGCGCTGGCCAACGACCCCGTGGTGGCGTCGACGCGACCCAGCGTGCTGAAGATCCGCGGGGTGGCGACCAGCTGCCAGAAGGTGCTCGAGGGCAGCGGTTTCGTCGTCGCACCGAACCGGGTGATGTCCAACGCGCACGTGGTGGCCGGGTCCGAGACCGTCACGGTCGAGGCCGACGGCAAGACCTACGACGCCACGGTGGTGTCGTACGACCCCAATGCCGACATCTCGATCCTGGACGTACCGGGACTGCCCGCGACCCCGCTGCAGTTCGACATGCAGGAGGCGGCCACCGGCACCGACGCGGTCGTGATGGGTTACCCGGGCGGAGGGGAGTTCACCGCCACCCCCGGGCGCATCCGGGAGATCATCCAGCTCAACGGGCCGGACATCTACCACACCACGACCGTCACCCGTGAGGTCTACACCATCAGAGGGACTGTCCGGCAAGGTAATTCGGGTGGCCCGCTGATCGACAAGGACGGCAAGGTGCTCGGCGTCGTGTTCGGCGCTGCCGTCGACGACGCCGATACCGGGTTCGTGCTCACCGCCAACGAGGTGGCCAAGCAGATGGCGAAGGTCGGCAACACCCAGCGGGTGTCGACCGACACGTGCATCTCCTGATTCAGCTGCCGTAGACGCCGGTGAGGAATCTGGTCAACTGATCGTTGACCTGTGAGGGTTCCTCTTCGTGCGCGAAGTGTCCCGCGCCTGCGATGGCGACGTAGCGTCCGTGTGGCGCGAAGCGCTGGGTGCGGCGAACCGGGTCGGCCAGCACGTACGGATCGAGCTCACCGCGCATGTGCAGCACCGGCACCGCCAACGGCCGCTTCATCGAGCGCATGAACCGTCGGCCCTCACCGCGCAGCTGGCTTCGCACCGCCCATCTCTGGTACTCCAGCGCCGAGTGGGCCGCCGACGGGATTTGGATGGCCCGCCGCATGTGCTGAATCGTCTCCGAGAAGTCTTCTGAGGCAAGCCATTTGGCTCCGGCCCGACTGCGCACCACGGCTTCGAGACCTTCGGCGCCGTGGCGCGTCAGCGCGCGCTCCGGCCACACCGGCGCCTGATAGCGCAGCATCCACGGCAGCAGCGCCCGGCCTTGGTCGCGCCGGGTCAGCGCTGACGCGCGCAGCGCCACCGGATGCGGCGAACTGACCAGCGCGATGGACCGCACCACCCGCGGATGCAGAACCGAGGTGGCCCAGCACACCAGCCCGCCGTCGGCGTGCCCGACCAACGTCGCCGTCTCGTGCCCGAGCGCCCGCACCAATCCCGCCGTGTCGCCCGCCAGGGTCCAGCCGTCATAACCCCGCGGCGGTTTGTCGCTGCCCCCGTAGCCGCGCAGGTCGACCGCGACGACGCGGGCACCCCGCAGTTGGTCGAGCTGATGCCGCCAAGACCACCAGAACGAGCCGAAGCCGTGCAGGAGGATCACCAGCGGCTGATCGGCGACCGAGTCCTCGCTCGGGTGCGCCTCGACCACGTGGAAGCGAATCCCGTTGGCGTGCACGTCCATATGACGCCACGCTCCAGGGATCCGCGTGATCGACGGATCCGGCGGCGGCTGACTGGTGCCGCCTCGGGAGCGGCCCTGGGCCATTACCAGCCGGATGGGTCTGCGGCGGGCGCGGTCCTGGCGATGGTGGGCTTGTCACCGCCGGGCACCAACGCCACCCGCGCCTCCTTGACCGACTCGATGGTCTTCTGCGGGCCCCTGATCTTGCGGACCTTCAAGAATCCCAGCAGCGCCAAGCCGATCGTCACCAGGACCATGAACCCGAACACGATCAGGATCGCGGCCCAGGTCTGCAGCCACAGGTCCAGGAGCGCGGCCACGAACGCGAAGAAGAAGAACGTCGAGTAGAACAACACGACGAGCGCCAGGATGAAGTAGACGCTGCCCGTCAGACCCTTCTTGACGTCGCGGGTGATCTCGGCGCGCGCGAGTTCGACCTCGGCGCGGACCAACGTCGACATCTGCGACGTGGCGTCCTTGACCAGATCGCCGACCGACGGGTCCGGCTTCGGCGCGTGTGGGTCGACCAGGGGAATCGAGGCCACGGTCGTAGGAACGCCGCTCTTGCGGTCGCCATTGCTCACGGACACGTCCTCCAGCTTCGATGTGTTCGGCGCTTATGTTGCCATGTCGCGCCCGCGGCAACGATTCCGGCCGACGTTAGACTTAACGCAATTGGTCATCGGCCGGGGCTGTCGCTAGGGGGTTTCTTGCAGGTACCACGGAATGACCGTCGGCAATCATGGTTGTCCGCCGTTCTGGTCCTTCTCGTCGCTGCCTTGGCCGCCTCAGGGGTCGCACCGGCTCGTGCCGACGACCAGGTGATCCTCGGCGGCGGTTCGGGAATCGTGATCGATGGCGACACCTTCTGCACGCTGACGTCGATCGGGCACGACAAGTTCGGCAGCCTCATCGGTTTCACGTCCGCGCACTGCGGCGGACCTGGCGCGCAAGTGGCCTCGGAACGCGCGCAGAGCGCAGGCGTCGTTGGCAGCATGGTCGCGGGCAACGAGGGCCTGGACTACGCGGTCATCCAGTTCGACCCGCAGAAGGTGCAGCCGGTCAACAGCATCGACGGCTTCGAGATCGACGGTCTCGGGCCCGATCCGGCCTTCGGTGAGGTGGCCTGCAAGCTCGGCCGCACGACCGGTCAGTCCTGCGGCGTCACGTGGGGCCCCGGGGACAAGCCGGGCACCATCCTCAACCAGGTGTGCGGGCAGCCTGGTGACTCGGGAGCCCCCGTCACCGTCAACAACCAGCTCGTCGGCATGATCCACGGCGCGTTCAGCGAGGACCTGCCCACCTGCGTGACGAAGTTCGTCCCGCTGCACACGCCCGCCGTCACCATGTCGATGAATTCGATCCTCGCCGACATCGACGCGAAGAACCGACCGGGAGCCGACTTCGTCCCGATCGGTGCCTCGCCTGCGCCTCCGCCGCCACCTAGCTGAGGTGGTGCACCTCCTGCAGCCCGTACACCGGGGTGGGCAGCCCCTCGTAGCGGGCCTTGAGCTGGAGGGCGAGGTACAGCGAGTAGTGCCGTGACTGGTGCAGGTTCCCGCCGTGGAACCACAGATTCTCCTGCTGGGTGGGCTTCCACATGTTGCGCTGTTCGCCCTCCCACGGGCCGGGGTCCTTGGTGGTGTCGCTGCCGAGCCCCCACACCTTGCCGACCTTGTCGGCGACGTCCTGACCGATGAGGTCGGCAGCCCAGCCGTTCATCGAGCCGTACCCGGTCGCATAGACCACGACGTCGGCGGGCAACACCGTGCCGTCGGACAGCACCACCGCATCCTCGGCCAGGTGATCGACCTGGCCGTGCGCCAGCTTGATCGATCCGTCGGCGATCAGCTCACAGGCACCGACGTCGATGTAGTAGCCGGAGCCGCGGCGCAGGTACTTCATGAAGAGGCCGGAATCGTCGTCGCCCCAATCCAATTCGAAGCCGGCGGCCGCGAGCCGGGCGTAGTAGTCCTTGTCGCGTTCGCGCATCTGGTCATACAGCGGGATCTGGAACTCGTGCATGATCCGGTAGGGCAGCGAGGCGAACGTCAGGTCGGCCTTCTCGGTCGTCATGCCCGAGGCGACGGCCTGCTCGGAGTAGAGCGCCCCCAGTCCGATCTCCATCAGCGAGTCCGACCTGACGATGTGGGTCGAGGACCGCTGCACCATCGTGGTGTCGACGCCGTTCTCGACCAGCGCCTTGCAGATGTCGTGGGCGGAGTTGTTCGACCCGATCACCACGGCCCGCTTGCCCGCATAGGCGTCGGGTCCGGGGTGAGCGCTGGAGTGGTGCTGATCGCCGCGGAAGACGTCCTGGCCGGGAAGCGTCGGCACGCTTGGCTTGCCCGACATGCCGGTGGCCAGCACCAGCTGCGTCGGATGCAGCGTCAGCCGCTCGCCGTCGCGGTCCACCTCGACGGTCCACTCCTTCTTCGTCTCGTCGAACGAGGCCGACAGGCAGCTGGTCTTCGACCAGTACGGCACCTCCATCACCCTGGTGTAGAACTCGAGCCAGTCACCGATCTTGTCCTTGGGCGCGAAGACGGGCCAGTTCTGCGGGAACGGCAGGTAGGGCAGGTGGTCGTACCAGACCGGGTCGTGCAGGCACAGCGACTTGTAGCGGTTGCGCCACTGGTCGCCGGGGCGCTCCTGCCGGTCCACGACGATGGCGGGCACGCCGAGCTGCCGCAGCCGGGCGCCGAGTGCGATGCCGCCCTGACCGCCACCGACCACCAGCGTGTACGGCTGCGTGGTGTAGCCGAGCGAGGCCTCTTCGTCGTGCCGCCTCTCGGCCCAGGACCGGGTGTCGGGATCGGAGCCGTGCACCGCGCCCATGGTGCGCGTCGGGCCCTTGCGCTCCTCGTAGCCCTTGAGCTCCTGCATCGCGGTCAGCAGGGTCCAGGCCAGGTCGTTTCCGTCTGGGTCGCCCTTGAGGCGGAGGTGTCCGGTGCCGCGGCCGACGGCCGTCTCGAACTCGATGAATGCCGAGGTCACGCCGTCGCCGTCGTCGGATGCGGGTTCGCGGGTGCGAAAGCCCGACGGGCTGGTCTCCGCGAGCCGGGCGCCAAGCATGTCCGCGACGCCGTCGCGCCCCTCGACGGTCTTGAGGTTCCACGTGAAGGAGACGAGGTCACGCCAGAAGCTGTCGACGGCGAACTTGGCGACCACGCGGGCGACGTCGCGAACGGCCAGGGCGGCCTCGAAGTCGGCGAGCCAGGCGTCGACACGGGCTTGCGGGGTGAGGTCGGCGGTCGCCGGCTTTTCGATCGTATCGGTCATGTGACTCAGGGCACACCAACGGCGGCTGCCGGGCAAGGGTTGCACCGGGTTGCAACGCCTCGCGGGCGTCGGGAGGCAGGCATGCAACGGCATGCAACTCTTTCGGCATGTGGCTCGGGTCACATAGACATGGCCCATGAGAGCAGCTGTGTACTACGGACCGAACAAGCTCGAGGTCGCCGACGTCCCCGAGCCAACGCCCATCGCGGGAACGGTCAAGGTCAAGGTCGGCTTCAACGGGATCTGCGGGACGGATCTGCACGAGTACTACGCGGGCCCGATCTTCGTCCCCACCGAACCGCATCCGCTGACCGGTCAGCAGATGCCGCTGACGATGGGCCACGAGTTCTCCGGCGTCATCACCGAGGTGGGCGCGGGCGTCACCGACTACGCCGCGGGCGACCGGGTCGCGATCATGCCGCTGTACCGGTGCGGACACTGCGGACCGTGCACGGCGGGCAACTACAACATCTGTCAGCAGATCGGCTTCCACGGACTGATGTCCGACGGCGGGATGGCCGAGTACACCGTCGTGCCGACCGACATGCTGCACCGACTGCCCGACAACGTGTCGCTCGAACTGGGCGCCCTGGTCGAGCCGATGTCCGTTGCCTACCACGCGGCCACCCTCGGTGAGCCGAGTCCCGACGGCACCTCGATGGTGTTCGGCGCCGGGCCGATCGGTATCGGACTGTGGTTCGCGTTGCGCGGCAAGGGAGTCGAGGACGTCTTCGTCGTCGAGCCGTCGGCCACCAGGCGGGCGTCCATCGAGGCGCTCGGTGCCACGACGCTGGATCCCACCGCGGTCGACGTGCCCGCGTTCATCGCCGATCACACCGGCGGGGCGGGCGCCGACGCGGTGTTCGACGCCGCGGGTGTCACGCCCGCCGTCGAAACCGCACTGGCGTGCGTCGGAGCGCGCAGGCCCATGGTCAGCGTTGCGATCTACGAAAAGCCCTTGACCACACCACTTCTCAACCTGGTCATGAACGAGTCCCGCATCCAGGGCTCGCTCTGCTACACGGCGGCCGACTTCCAGGCCGTCATCGCCCTGATGGCGCAGGACACGTACGACACGACGGGCTGGGTGACGTCCATTCCGCTCGACGACGTCATCGAGGAGGGCTTCGAGGCCCTGCACGCGGGCAAGAAGATGAAGGTCCTCGTCGACCCGACGATCGCGGGACCCGCCTCGTGAGTGGGCAGCTGACCGGGAAGGTCGCCCTCGTCACCGGTGCGGGCCGGGGCATCGGCCGCGGTATCGCATTGCGGCTGGCCCGCGACGGCGCCGACGTCGCACTGGTCGACCTCGGAACGGACGGCATCAGCGCCGTCGCCGACGAGATCGCCGAAATCGGTTCGAAGACGACCACTTTCGTGGCGGACGTGAGTGACCGCGACCAGGTCTTCGCCGCGGTCGACAACGCCGCTTCCGCGCTCGGCGGGTTCGACATCATGGTGAACAACGCCGGCATCGCGCTGGTCGCCCCGCTGCTCGAGACCACGCCGCAGGACGTGGCCAAGATCTGGGCCGTGAACGTCGACGGCGTGCTGTGGGGCATCCAGGCCGCGGTCACCAAGCTCAAGGAACTCGGCCGCCCCGGCAGGATCATCAACGCCTCGTCGATCGCCGGGCACGACGGATTCGCGATGCTGGGCGTCTACAGCGCCACGAAGTTCGCGGTGCGCGCACTGACCCAGGCCGCAGCGAAGGAACACGCCGCCGACGGCATCACCGTGAACGCCTACTGCCCGGGCGTGGTCGGCACCGACATGTGGGTCGAGATCGACAAGCGGTTCGCCGAACTGACCGGCGCCGCCGAGGGCGAGACGTATGACACGTTCGTCGGCGGGATCGCGCTCGGCAGGGCGGAAACCCCCGACGACGTCGCCGGATTCGTGTCCTACCTGGCCGGTCCCGACGCCGACTACATGACGGGGCAGGCCGGCCTGATCGACGGCGGGTTGGTGTATCGATGAGGGCCTGTCCGATCGGGTAGGGGCAATGGCGCATCGATGTGATCGGGAGCACAATCGGCAGTGATGCAAGGTCTCTCCGCTCCCGAACCGGCCGTCGCGGTCGGTGAGGATCCGCGGCACTATGCCCGGCTGCTGTCGGCGGTCTACGACGCGACGATGGCGGGCAACCGGGCCCCCGCCCGCCCGCGGTCGGTGATCGGCGACTCCTGGCAGCGCATGATGGCCAACGGCATCGATCCGGACCGGCTCGCGGCGCCCGTCGTCGAGACCGGCGCACTGGAGATGCTGCGCCGGTCCTCCGGCCTGCTCGGCGTGCTCGACGAGGTGTCGCGCAACCTGGAATCGCTGATCGTCGACGGGGACAACATCCTGGTCGTCGCCGACGCCCGCGGCCGCGTGCTGTGGCGCAGCGGCTCGGCGTCGGTGCTCAACCACGCCGACAAGCTGGGCTTCATCGAGGGCGCGCACTGGGGTGAGAACGCGGTCGGCACCAACGCCATCGGCACTGCGCTGGCCTCCCACCGGGCCGTGCAGGTGTTCTCCGCCGAGCACTATCAGCGCAGCCACCATCCGTGGACCTGCGCGGGAGCGCCCATCAAGGATCCACGGACCGGTCAGGTCATCGGCGTGGTCGACGTGTCGGGACCCGCCGCCACGGTGCACCCTACGACCGTGGCGCTGGTCGACGTCGTGGCCCGGCTCGCGGAGTCACGCCTGCGCGAGCAGCACGACCGCACCCTGAACCGGCTGCGGTCGGTGGCTGCGCCGATCCTGGCGCGCATCGGCGCACCCGCGCTCGCGGTGGATCACGACGGGTGGGTGGCCGCGGTCGACTCGCTGCCGCTGCACAACCGAATCCTGTTGCCCGAGGAGACGTCTCCCGGTCGCTCCTGGGTGCCGCCGCTGGGCATGTGCGAGATCGAACTGCTGCCGGGCGGCTGGCTGGTGCGTCCCACCGCGGAGGACACCACCCCGGGTATCTCGCGGGTGACGCTCGACGTCCGCGACTCTGGTGCGCCGTCGCTGGAGATGGTCGGTCAGTTCGGCTGCTGGCGGCACGACATCTCACCGCGGCACGCCGAGATCCTGCTGATCCTCGCCACTCACCGCGACGGGCGGTCGGCGCCGGACCTGGCCGAGGATCTTTATGGCGACCGGTCCCGGGTGGTCACCGTGCGGGCCGAGATGTCAAGGCTGCGAAAGCAACTCGCCGGGCTGGTGCACGGGCGTCCGTATCGCTTCCCGTCGTCGGCGGTGATCGACGTCTGCTATCCGACCGACATGGCGACGCTGTTGTCCGCGTCGACCGCACCCGCGATCCGGGCGATGCGCGCGAACGTGACGCCACTGCGAGATCTCCGCTGATTTCTCGCAGTGGCGTCACGTTCGCCGGAGCTCAGAAGAAGCCCTGTGCCTTGTTGCTGTAGGACACCAGCAGGTTCTTGGTCTGCTGGTAGTGGTCGAGCATCATCTTGTGGTTCTCGCGGCCGATTCCGGACTGCTTGTAGCCGCCGAACGCCGCGTGCGCGGGGTAGGCGTGGTAGCAGTTGGTCCACACCCGGCCCGCCTTGATGTCGCGGCCCGCGCGGTACGCGGTGTTGCCGTCCCGGCTCCACACGCCCGCGCCCAGGCCGTACAGCGTGTCGTTGGCGATCGAGATGGCGTCGTCGTAGTCGGTGAACGACGTGACGGCGACGACCGGCCCGAAGATCTCCTCCTGGAAGACCCGCATCTTGTTGTTGCCCTCGAAGATGGTGGGCTGGACGTAGTAGCCACCCGACAGGTCACCGCCCAGCTCGGCGCGCTCGCCACCGGTGATGACCTTGGCGCCCTCGTCCTTGCCGATCTCGATGTAGGACAGGATCTTCTCGAGCTGGTCGTTGGACGCCTGCGAACCGATCATGGTCTCGGTGTCCAGCGGATCGCCCTGGCGGACGGCCTTGGTGCGGATGGCGGCCTGGGTGAGGAACTCGTCGTAGATGTCGGCCTGAACCAGGGACCGCGACGGGCAGGTGCAGACCTCGCCCTGGTTGAGGGCGAACATCGTGAAGCCCTCGAGCGCCTTGTCCTGGAAGTCGTCGAGCTGCGACATCACGTCGGAGAAGAAGATGTTGGGGCTCTTGCCACCGAGCTCCAGGGTGACGGGGATCAGGTTCTGCGACGCGTACTGCATGATCAACCGGCCCGTGGTGGTCTCACCGGTGAAGGCGATCTTGGCGATCCGGTTGCTCGACGCCAACGGCTTGCCGGCCTCCACGCCGAATCCGTTGACCACGTTGACGACACCGGCGGGCAGCAGGTCACCGATCACCGACATCAGGTACAGGATCGAGGCGGGCGTCTGCTCGGCGGGCTTGAGCACCACCGCATTTCCGGCGGCCAGCGCGGGAGCCAGCTTCCACACGGCCATCAGGATGGGGAAGTTCCACGGGATGATCTGCCCGACCACGCCCAAGGGCTCGTGGAAGTGGTAGGCGACCGTGTCCTCGTCGATCTGGCTCAGCGAGCCCTCCTGGGCGCGGAGCGCGCCCGCGAAGTACCGGAAGTGGTCGACGGCCAGCGGGATGTCGGCGTTCAGCGTCTCGCGGACCGGCTTGCCGTTGTCCCAGGACTCGGCGACGGCGATCGACTCGAGATTGGCCTCGATGCGATCGGCGATCTTGTTCAGGATGATCGAGCGCTCGGCGGGCGAGGTCTTGCCCCAGCCGGGGGCGGCGGCGTGTGCGGCGTCGAGCGCCTTCTCGATGTCGGACTCGTCCGAGCGCGCGACCTCGCAGAAGGTCTTTCCGGTGACGGGCGTCGGGTTCTCGAAGTAGCGACCTTCCGTGGGGGCTACCCACTCGCCGCCGATGTAGTTGTCGTAACGCGACTCGAAGGTCATCAACGAGCCTTCGGCGCCGGGCCGCGCGTAAACAGTCATGGGTTCCTCTCCTGCATCAGGGCGACAGAATGTGTCGGTCGTCACTGACGATAGGCCGAAAGGGGTTGCATCACGGTTGCACGGAACGCGCAACTCGGGACCGGATCACTGCTAGCCGAATTCGAAATCGAGCCCCGCCAGGTGCCCACTGGCCTGGGCGCGTACGACCGGCTTGGTGTTGGCGCTGTCGTGGAGCAGGCGCCAGCCGTCGCGATCGTCGCGGCCCTCGGGCGACTGCAGCCAGCGCCGCAGCAGCGCGAGGCTGCCGGTCGCCAGCACCGCGGTCCGCAGACTGGTGCTGACTTCGGTGCGGAGCCTGCCGATCGACGGGGACACCGACTGGGCCAGCAGCGGGCCCGAGTATCCGTCGAGTGCCGCGCCCACCTTGCCGGCGGCGAGGGCGTCGAAGACGTCGGTGAGGTCGCTCGAGATGGGCGCCGTCAGACGGTAGGGCCGCGACGACAGCAGATCGGCTCCGACGACCTTGCGTAGCCGTGACATCTCGGCGCGGATCGTCACGACGTCGAGGTGCTTGTCGTCGAGCAGCGTGGCGAGATGGTCGGCGCTCAGCCCTTCCGGATGTCTGCTGAGCAACACGAGGATGTCCGCGTGCCTGCCGGTGAGCGCGGTGCGATGCACGTACCCGCGGTCGTCGGTGCACTCCCACCGGGGACGGTCGGAGCCGAGCACCGTCAGGCGGGCCGGTCCGGCCACCAGGTCGGGACGCGGCGACTCGGTGAACCGCAGCAGTGCGAGATGGTTCTCGACGGCGACCACCGTGGCACGGACCAGCGCCAGCGTCTGCGAGGACGACACCTCGTCACCGCCGGTCAGGTCGATCGCTCCGATCATGACCCCGGTCACGGGATCGTGCACCGGGACGGCCGTGCAGCTCCACGGCTGGACCAGCCGGGAGAAGTGCTCAGTGCCGTGGATCTGGACCTCGGCGTCCAGCGCGAGTGCGGTGCCGGGGGCGTTGGTGCCTGCGCCGCGTTCACTCCAGTCGGCGCCGGGGACGAAGTTCATCGCCTCGGCCTTGCGGCACGCCGCTGCGTCGCCCTCGACCCACAGCAGGGTGCCGTCGGCGGCGGTGATCGCCACCATCACGCCCGATGCGGTCGCGTCCTCGACGAGGAGCCTGCGGATGACGGGAAGGGCTGCGGCCAGAGGGTGTTCGGCGCGCATCCGCGCGACGCTCTGGGCGAGGTCGGAGGACTGGGCGCCACCGCGGTCGGGGTCGACACCCCTGGCCAGGCTGCGCTGCCAGCTCTCGACGACGACCCTGCGCAGCGGGCTGGAGTCCAGATAGGAGGCGTCGACCTGACCGGCGACGAAGAGTTCGTGAACGGCGCGCACCCGCGCGGAGGGGACCAGGGCTGGCGCCCCGCTGCCCAACGTCCCGGATGGACCCACTGTCGATCACGCTCCTCGCGACGCAGACGGCGTCGCACGTGGCAGTCACGATAGTCCAACTCGTGAGGCGGGGACGCCTACTTGCTGGCGCGGATGGCCTCGAAGACGCTGGGGTCCACCAGGGTGGAGGTGTCGCCGAGTTCGCGGCCCTCGGCGACGTCGCGCAGCAGGCGGCGCATGATCTTGCCGCTGCGGGTCTTGGGGAGTTCGGGGACGACGTGGATCTCGCGTGGCCTGGCAATGGGGGAGATGTCGGTGGCCACCTGCTTGCGCAGTTCGTCGACCATCACCTCGCGGTCTTCGTCGGCAAAGCGGGCCTTCAGGATGACGAACGCGCAGATGGCCTGACCGGTGTGATCGTCGGTGGCGCCGACGACCGCAGCCTCGGCGACGCCGGCGTGCCCGACGAGGGCGGACTCGACCTCCGCAGTCGAGATGCGGTGCCCCGACACGTTCATCACGTCGTCGATGCGGCCCAGCACCCAGATCTCGCCGTCCTTGCCGTAGCGGGCGCCGTCGCCCGCGAAGTACCAGCCCTGCTCGGCGAAGCGCGACCAGTAGGTCTCCTTGAAGCGCTCCGGATCACCCCAGATGCCGCGCAGCATCGACGGCCACGGCTTGTCCAGCACGAGGTAACCGCTGGCCTGCTCGCCGTGGTCGGTGCCGGGGTCGAGTTGGTTGCCGTCGTCGTCGACGATCTTGGCGGAGATGCCGGGCAGCGGCGTCATGGCCGACCCCGGCTTGGTGGACGTCACGCCAGGCAGCGGCGAGATCATGATCGAGCCGGTCTCGGTCTGCCACCACGTGTCCACGATCGGGGTCTTCTCGGCGCCGAAGACCGTGCGGTACCAGCGCCAGGCCTCCGGGTTGATGGGTTCGCCGACCGATCCGAGCAGGCGCAGGCTGGACAGGTCGTGCTCCGCGGGGATCTGTCGGCCGAGCTTCATGAACGTCCGGATCAGCGTGGGCGCGGTGTAGTAGATGGTGACGCCGTACTTCTCGATGATCTGGAAGTGCCGGTGCTCGGTGGGCGACGCGGGCGTGCCCTCGTAGACGACCTGGGTGACGCCGTTGGAGAGCGGGCCGTAGACGATGTAGGTGTGCCCGGTGACCCAGCCGATGTCGGCGGTGCACCAGAAGACGTCGGACTCCGGCTTCACGTCGAACACGTTGACGTGCGTGTATGACGTCTGGGTCAGGTAGCCGCCCGTGGTGTGCATGATGCCCTTGGGCTTGCCGGTCGTGCCCGAGGTGTAGAGCAGGAAGAGCGGGTGCTCGCTGTCGAAGGCCTCCGGGACGTGGTGCGTCGAGGCCCCGTCCACCACCTGGTGCCACCACAGGTCGCGGCCCTCGGTCCAGTTGACGTCGATTCCGGTGCGACGCACCACCACGACGTGCTCGACGCTGGGCTGCCCGTCGCAGGCCTCGTCGACGGCCTCCTTCAGGGAGGCGGCCTTGCCCCGGCGGAACTGCCCGTCGGTGGTGATGACGATCTTGGCCTCGGCGTCTTCGATGCGGGCCTTCAACGCCGAGGCCGAGAAGCCGGCGAACACCACCGAGTGCATGGCGCCCAGTCGCGCGCAGGCCAGCATCGCCACGATCGCCTCGGGCACCATCGGCATGTAGATGGCCACCCGGTCACCGGCGACCAGGCCCAGTTCGGTCAGGGCGTTGGCCGCCTTGGACACCTCGTCCTTGAGTTGCGCGTAGCTGATGGTGCGCTCGTCGTCGACGGGCTCGCCGACCCAATGAATCGCCACCCGATCCCCGTGGCCTGCCTCGACGTGGCGGTCGACGCAGTTGTAGGCGACGTTGAGCTTGCCGCCGACGAACCACTTCGCGAATGGCGCTCCGGACCAGTCCAGGACATCGGTGTACGGGGTCTGCCAGGCCAGTCGGTCGGCCTGCGCGGCCCAGAACGCCAGCCGGTCGCGCTCGGCCTCGTCGTACAGGGCGGACGTGGCGTTCGCGTGCTCGGCGAACGCGGCGGGAGGCGGGTAGGAGGAGGGAACCTCGGTGTCGATCTCGGCCATGATTGTGAGCGTAGTCACCGCGGCGGCCCCCGACGTCCCTGACTCACAACGCCGGCTGCGGAAGGCGCCCGTCGCGCGGTGAGCGAGCGAGTGTGCGGGTCCAACGGTCGGCGCACCCCGGGCCGCCCGCACGCGCAGGGGCACTACCGTGTCCTCGTGGCCGCTCCCGATCCCCTCGCCCCGCTGGCTCAGCTGCCCGGCGTGGCCGACGCGGGCGAAGAGGCCAGGGAGGCACTGGCACTGGCCCATCGGCACACGTCGAATCGCCGGGGATGGCCCGCCTCCGCGGCCGAGGCCGCGATGCGTGCGGCACGGGCGTCGTCGGTGCTCGACGGCGGCTCCCTGGTGTACGACCCCGACGCCGAACCGGACCCGGTGCTCGCCGGGGCACTGCGCGTGGCCGAGGCTCTCGAGGGCGGCGCGACCGCGCTGGTCGGGGTCTGGCAGCGGGCGCCGCTGCAGGCGATCGCGCGACTGCACGCCCTCGCCGCCGCGGACCTGACCGACGACGACCGGCTCGGACGGCCGCGCTCGGAGCCGGGCGTCGGGCGTCGGCTCGAGATGCTGGCCGACGTCGTGACGGGCACGCGGGTGCCCGCGCCGGTGGTCGCCGCGGTGGTGCACGGTGAGCTGCTGACTCTCGCGCCCTTCGGGGTGGCCGACGGGGTGGTGGCGCGGGGGGTGTCGCGGCTGTCGACCATCGCCAGTGGTCTGGACACTCACGGACTGGGCGTGCCCGAGTCGTTCTGGATGCAGAAGCCGAGCGATTACCGCGCCGCGGCGAAGGGCTTCGAATCCGGTACGCGGGAGGGGCTGGCCCAGTGGCTCGTCACCTGCTGCCAGGCCCTGCGGGTCGGCGCACGAGAGGCGCTCGCCATCGCCGAGGGGCAGGGCAAGTGATCCTCAGCAACGCGAAGCGGGCGACGCCCCGAATCTGATTCGGCTCGTCGCCCGCTAGCACGGAATTCCGGTTACCAGGCGTGCTTCGTGGGCTGCGTGGGTGGCCTCGGCGTTCTGGCGATGCGCTACGGCTGCTGATCCCACCCAAGGGATCGTCGCTTGGCGTCCGCTCTTCGCAATTACGCAGGCCCGCAACACTTTTACCATTATCGCGGCATGTGCTCCGCGTGGGTTCCGGGTTCCGTGCTGGGATGCCTGACTCGGGAGGACGAACCTTCTCTTCTGGTCCGGCCTTGGCCTCGCCCGGCTTCCGTGACTCCTTTGTACTCCGTGACCGCCGTCACATCAAGGGTCAATTCCGCCGCGTCGCCAGATCGTTACTCCCGGGCTCCAGCAACCTCGCCAGGGAACGTGTTGCTCCGTCAGAACAGGAAGCGCCGCAGCAACGAGTAGGTCAGCGCGCCGGCGGCCAGTGCGCTGGCACCGACCGCGACCGATGTCGCGACGGCCGCACCGGACGGTGCGCCGAACCGCTCGCGCAGCGAGACCGGCCGCGAGAACGTCAGCACCGGCCATGCGCGCCCCACGGCCTCCTTGCGGAGCGCGCGGTCGGGGTTGACGACGGTGGGGTGCCCGACGGCCTCGAGCATCGGAAGATCGGTGATCGAGTCCGAGTACGCGTAGCAGTGGTCGAGCGCATAGCCCTCGCGGGCGGCGAGCTCGTGGATGGCCTCGACCTTGCCCTCGCCGTAACAGTAGAAGGCCACCTCGCCGGTGTACTTCCCGTCCTCGACGACCATCCTGGTGGCCATCGCGTGGGTGGCACCGAGGGCGCGGGCGATCGGCGCGACGATCTCCTCGCCCGACGCCGACACCACGACGACGTCACGACCGCACAGTTTGTGGTCGGCGATGAGATTGGCCGCCTCGTCGAACACCAGTGGGTCGACGATGTCGTGCAGGGTTTCCCCGACGATCGACTTCACCTGTTCGACGTTCCACCCCGCGCACATCGTGGTGATGTAGGACCGCATCCGATCCATCTGCTCGTGGTCGGCGCCCGACATCAGGAACAGGAACTGCGCGTAGGTGGACTTGAGCACGGTTTGACGATTGATGAGCCCCTGCTCGAAGAAGGGTTTGCTGAATGCGAGGGTGCTGGACTTGGCGATGACGGTCTTGTCAAGATCGAAGAACGCCGCGGTCCGGACCGGGGGATCAGAGGCGGGCGACGTGCGCGGATCGGTCGCGTCCGTCGAGGCGGCGCCGGAAGCGGTCACGGTTTCCAGCATATGCGGCGGGCCTGCCCCGCGACCCGCCCGACTCCGTGAAGTGGCAGCCTGAGACACCTGTCGGCCGCTGAAACTTTCCAGGTCACCGTGCGATTTCATTAGGAATTCATAGGGTTATGAGCACTTGCGCCGGTGCACATTTACGTGTGTATAGTGAGCATTACTCGGCTTATGCCGGGTGTGCATCAGCCCGACCCCCCGGGGCTGATACACGACGACCTCCGCCTCCTCCCCCCTGGCGGGGGTCGTCCCTTTTTAGCGACAAGATCGTCAATTTCTCCCTACCGCGGCAGATGCCAGTGACAGGTGTTTGCGCGGCACTCGGTTCATCCACAGACGCGCGTTCATCCACAGATCCCTCCGGGAGCATGGCGGCACGTCGGACCATCGCCCCACAGTGGGGACATGAGCACGAAGAACGGCGTCCTCTCACTCGTCGTCGATGCGGAGATGCGTCGCGACGTCGACCGCGTTGCCGCCGCGGCGGGGGTGCGGGTGATTCACGTCGGCGAGCCATCCAGTCGCAAGGTGTGGACGGCGGCGTCGGCCGTCGTGCTCGACGTCGGCAGCGCCGAACGCTGTGCCGCACTCGCCCTTCCCCGCCGTGACCGCGTCCTGGTCATCGGACCGGCAGAACCCGCACCCGACGATTGGCAGGCCGCCATTTCGGTTGGCGCCCAACGTGTTCTGGCGTTGCCGAGGGACGAGTCACTCCTGGTTTCCGAGCTGTCCGACGCAGTGGACTCGGCGCGCGGCGACGACGAGGGCGGCGCCGTGCTCGCCGTCGTCGGTGGATGCGGCGGCGCGGGCGCCACGGTGTTCTCGACGGCGCTGGCCCATGCCGCGCCGCAGGCCCTCCTGGTCGACGTCGACCCGTGGGGCGGCGGCATCGACCTGACGCTGGGCAGCGAGGGCAACACCGGACTGCGATGGCCCGACCTCGCCATCGGCGGCGGGCGCGTCGGTTACCAGGCTCTGCGCGCCGCCCTTCCCTCGCGGCACGGCATCGCCGTGCTGTCCGCGGGCCGAACCGGCCGGGAGGTCGACCCGGTCGCACTCGGCGCGGTGCTCGAGGGCGGCAGTCGCGGCGGCGCCACGGTCATCTGCGATCTGCCCCGCAGGGCCACGCCTGCCGTGGCCGCGGTGCTCGACGTGGCGGACCTCGTCGTCGTGGTGACGCCCGCCGATCTCAGGGCGGCGGCCGCTGCCGCGGCGGTGGGCCAGTGGCTCACCGAGGGGAACCCGAACGTCGGACTGGTGGCCAGGGGACCCGCCCCCGGCGGGCTGCGTTCGGTTGACCTGGCGCGCATCACGGGCCTTCCCCTGCTGGCCGCGATGCGCCCCCAACCGGGGCTGGCCGCCGAGCTCGAACACGACGGGCTGAGGCCGCGGCGGCGGTCGCCGTTGATGTCGTGTGCCCGCCGGGTGGTCGGGCTGCTGCACACCCAACCCGGCGCCACCGAGGCTCGGCTCATCGCATGAGTTCGTCGCTGATCGAACGGGTCAGGGAACGCCTGGCCACCGAGACGGCGCCGCTGCGGCCCAATGTCGTCGCAGAGGCGATCCGCGCGGAGTCGTCGGGCGTGCTCGGCGACGTCGACGTGCTGAGCAACCTGCGCCTGCTCCAAACCGAGCTCACCGGCGCGGGCATCCTCGAGCCGCTGCTGGGCGCGGAGGGCACCACCGACGTGCTGGTCTCGGCACCCGACTCGGTGTGGGTGGACGACGGTCACGGGCTGCGCCGCACCGGAATCCGGTTCGACGACGAGGCCGCGGTGCGCAGACTGGCCCAGCGTCTGGCGTTGGCCGCCGGTCGGCGCCTCGACGACGCGCAACCGTGGGTCGACGGACGGCTGACGGGGTTGGCGGCGGACGGATTCGTCGTGCGGCTCCACGCGGTGCTTCCGCCGATCGCCCCCGCGGGCACCTGCCTGTCGCTGCGGGTGTTGCGCCCGGCGACTCAGGACCTCGACGCCCTCGTCGCCGGCGGTGCGATCGCCGCGGAGGCCGCAGGCATCGTGCGTGACGTCATCGCGGGGCGGCTGGCGTTCCTCGTCTCGGGCGGCACGGGTGCGGGGAAGACGACGCTGTTGTCGGCTGCCTTGGGCGCCGTCGCGGACGACGAACGGATCGTCTGCGTCGAGGACGCGCCTGAACTCGCGCCGCGTCACCCGCATCTCGTGAAACTGGTCGCCAGGTACGCCAACGTGGAGGGCGTCGGCGAGGTCACGGTGCGCGATCTGGTCAGGCAGGCACTGCGGATGCGACCCGACCGCATCGTGGTCGGCGAGGTGCGCGGAGGCGAGGTCGTCGATCTGCTCGCCGCGCTCAACACCGGGCATGACGGCGGCGCAGGCACCGTGCACGCGAACAGCCCGGCCGAGGTGCCAGCCCGGCTGGAGGCGTTGGCCGCGGTCGGGGGGCTCGAGCGGTCCGCGCTGCACAGCCAGCTCGCCGCGGCGGTCCGAGTCGTGCTGCACGTCGGCAGGTCCCGCGCGGGCACGCGGCGCCTCGAGGAGATCGCGGTGCTGCGCCGGGGTGATGACGGCATGGTCCGGGCCGCGACCGCGTGGCACGTCGAGCGTGGGGTCGGCGACGGCCGGGAGCAGCTCACCGCGATGCTGAGCATGGGGCGGCGACCGTGACGACCGCCTGCCTCGCGCTGGCCATGGCCGTGCTCGTCGCGCCCCGCGCGTCCGCACGCCGGATCGGGACGCCGCGACTGAGCCCGGCGACGAGCCGACGGGCGATGGCCGGCGTCGTGGTCACCGCCGCGGCGGCGGTGGCGATGCTCGCTCCGGTCGGGGCGGCCGCGGCCTGCGGGGTCGTCGCCGTGACGTTCGCCGCCCGCCGTCGCAGCCGCCGGGCACGGGCGCGTCGCGCGGCGGAGTCGGTGGCCCTGCAGGCGGCCCTGGGCGTTCTGGTTGGCGAGCTTCGCGTTGGCGCGCATCCCGTCGTCGCCTTCGAGGCTGCCGCCGCCGAGACCGACGAGGTGGTGGCGGGGGCGTTGCGGGCCGTGGCGGCCACGGCGCGGCTCGGCGCGGACGTCGTCACCGGACTGCGGTCGGTGGCGACGCATTCGGCCGTGCCGTCCTACTGGGAACGGCTGTCGGTCTGCTGGTCGCTGGCACAGTCGCAGGGACTGTCGATCGTCGCGCTCGTCAGGGCGGCGGAGCGCGACATCGTGGAGCGGGAGAGGTTCGCGTCGAGCGTGGCGGCCGGCATGGCGGGCGCTCGCGCGACCGCCGCCATCCTCGCGGGTCTGCCCGTCCTCGGCGTGGGGCTGGGGCATCTCATCGGCGCGGATCCGGTGGGCTTCCTCTTCTCCGGCGGCATCGGCGGATGGCTGCTGCTGAGCGGCGTCTCACTGGCCTGCGCTGGGCTGTGGTGGTCCGACCGCATCACCGATCGGGTGCTCAGATGAGTTCCGCGGCGATCCTGTTGGCACTCGCGCTGCTGCTCACGGGAGGGCGGGCGCGGGTGACGGCCCGAGGTGGCGGACCCGCGGCGGCCACGGCTCCTCCGGTCGGGGACGACGACGACCCGCTGGCACTGGCGTCGAGCCTGGACGTGTTCGCCGCGTGCTTGTCATCGGGCATGGCGGTGGCCGCAGCGGCGCGCGCGACGGCCCCGTACGCCCCGGCCCCCGTGGCCGACGTGCTCGGCAGGGCGGCGGACCTGCTGGCGTTGGGCGCTGATCCCGCCTCCGCGTGGTCGGCCACCGTTGCCGACGACGACCGCGTGGTCGCGTTGTGCAGGCTGGCCCGCCGTTCGGCGGCGTCGGGAACTGCACTGGCGCAGGCGGTCTCCGAGTTGGCCGACCAGTCGCGAGCCGACGTGGCCGATGCGGCGCGGGCGGCGGCCGAGCGCGCCTCGGTGTTGATTGCAGGCCCGCTCGGCGTGTGTTTTCTACCCGCGTTCGTCTGTCTCGGGATCGTTCCGGTGGTCGTCGGCCTCGCCGGCGACGTGCTGAAGTCGGGCGTGTGGTGAGTGTGACTCGCGGGGAGGCCGCGAGACGTGGGAGGAAGAATGGGGAGTACGGCCAATGAAGTTGAGGGACAGAGTGTTCGGGCCGCTTCGGGCACGGCTCGTCGTGCTCGCGACCGACGAGTCGGGAATGTCCACCGTCGAGTACGCGATCGGTACGATTGCCGCGGCGGCGTTCGGGGCGATCCTGTACACGGTGGTCACGGGCGATTCGATCGTCAGTGCGTTGACCAACATCATCACCCGGGCGTTGAACACCAATCTCTGAGTGGAGAATCCGGTGGTGTCACCGTCGAGGCCGCGTTCGCGGTCGCGGCGCTGGCCGCGGTGCTGGTGCTGTGCGTCGCCGGTCTCACCGCGGTCGGCATGCAGGTGCGCTGCGTGGACGCGTCGCGTGAGGCGGCGCGACTGGCCGCCCGCGGCGATGAGGGTGCCGCCGCGGAGGCGGTCCGCCGCGTCGGGCCGACGGGGGCTCGGCTGTCGTTGCGACGCGACGGTGGCTTCGTGGTGGCGCGCGTCAGTTCGGCGTCGATTCCGTTGTCGGGGTTCACCATTGCGGCCGAAGCCGTCGCCGTGGTGGAACCCGGACTCTGAGCGGGGTTCCGCGAGCGTCGTGGCGGTCGCCGTGATGGCGGTGCTGTTGCTGGTAACCGGTAGCGGCGCTGTCGTGGGGTCAGCGGTGATCGCCAGGCATCGGGCACAGGCGGCGGCGGACCTCGCGGCCCTGGCGGCAGCGGGCCGGGTGGCCTCGGGTCGGGAGGCGGCGTGCGGGGCGGCCGGCGCACTGGCTGCGGCGATGCGGGCCACGCTGGCGACGTGCGCGCTCGAGGACCTCGACGTCGTCGTCACAGTCGAGGTTCCGGTGACCCTCGGCCGCTGGGGTGGGCACGCCGCCCGCGCGGGCGCCCGTGCCGGACCCGCGGGAGATTAGGGGCGAGCGGCCTTCTCGCCCTTGCCGGCCTTTGCTCCCTTGCCGGACTTGCCGGTTTTGTCGGCGCGGGCCTTGGCGCGACGAACGACCTTGCGCGGCAGGGATTCCGGTGACGAATCCGCTGATGAATCCGCTGAGGAGTCGGGCACGGAATCCGGCGGGGCGGTCAGTTCGGCGTCGGTGGGCAGGCGCAGCGACAGCAGGCCCGCGAAGGAGTCGTCGCCGATCTCCACGCGGTGCACGGTGACGTGGATCGGCGCCCATCCGCCGTCGACTGCCCGCAACCGCAGCACGCGCGCGGCCTGTCCGGAGCCGAATTCCAGGGTCATGGCGGCCATTTCGGGTCCGTCGTCGGGATGCACGATCGGTTCGCCGTCGGCTCTGGCGTGCCAGTCGTAGAACGGGCACGGCTCGTCGAGCCACTTCAGCAGCTTCCAGGTCTGCAAGTCGACCAGCGCGCGGTGTACACCGGGCTGAGCCAGCCCGTTGAGGATCCGCTGCCCGAGATCGTTCAGCGGCGCCGTGGCGTGGTCGCTGATGGCGCGCCAGTTCATCGCCCGGCAGATCAGGCCGTTGCGCCCCGAGTCGTCGGTCTCCTCCAGTACGCGTGCCACGAAGCCGACGGTGATCGGCTTACCCTTGAAGTCAGTGATATCCCAAGTGCTGCAAAAGGTTCGGCCTGCTTCGGGCTTGATCGCGACCGCGAGCACCTGCGCCTCGTCGGGGTTGATGTTCCGCGCAGGAAGGTCTTCGGCGAAGGCGCGGCCCTGGGTGGCCTCAGTGGCCGGGTTGAGGCCGCTGTTCATCAGCGATTCCGGTGTGTCCGTGGCGATTCCGTTGCTCAGGTCCCACTTCAGCGGGCCAGGCAGCACGCGGTCCGGCGGCTCCTCGTCGAGCGGCCCGATCCACACGTGCACGCCATGGATGCGACCGTCGGTCATCTGCACCACCTCGGTGCGGATCACGCGGTCGCTCTTCGCCGTGAGACTGCTGAGAGCCTTGCCGGCCTGCACTGTCTCGTTGATCGCCGTCTGGATGGCCATCAAATTCGGGTTGCGCCGCAGGAAGGCGCTGATCGGCACCAGGTTCTTGGTGTGTTGTCCCTGCGCCACCACGGCCGGTTCGGCACCGAGCGTCTCCACGAGGAGCCAGTCGTGGGTCATGGCCGCAGTCTACCGGCGGGCGCTGCCCGGGCTTAGCGGGAAGGGCCGTCCGGGACCACGATCAGGCAGGGGCGCCACGGCGTGCAGGACGTCCCGCCGGGCTGCGACCTCGCGAATCAGGCTTGCGTCGTCCCACGCCAAGAGGTATTTTCCACATGCGCCCGGCGTTGCCGGGATTTGAGAGCGGATCGCGTTGTCCGGCCGTTTCTCCCAGTCGTCTGCGTGTTTGGCGTGCCTTCCCTGGCGCGGTGCCGAGCCGTGGACGTCGACCGTCGAGGGGTGGGTCGTCGCCACGGCCGGTTCACGGCGTCGCCTGCCCTTCACGGCGCCTTGCCCAACTCGTCGAGCACCAGGCGCAGCACCGCCACCGCACCCGCCTTGTCGAGGGGGTCGTTGCCGTTGCCGCACTTGGGGGACTGCACGCACGACGGGCATCCCCACGGGCACTCGCATGCCTCGATCGCCGAGGCCGTCGCGTCCCACCAGGTGACGATCCGTCGGTAGCCGCGGTCCGAGAAGCCCGCACCACCCGGATAGCCGTCGTAGACGAAGATCGTCGGGGTTCCCGTCTCGGGTCCGATCGCCATCGACACCCCGCCGATGTCGCCACGGTCGCAGCTGGCTACCAGGGGCAGCAGTCCGATGGCCGCATGCTCGGCGGCGTGCAGCGAACCGGGCACCCGGGTGTCGGCAATCCCACTGTCCTGCAACGCCTCCGGGTCGATCGTGCACATGACGGCCATGGTCTCCAGGCTCTGCGTCGGCATGTCGAGGTCGATGAAGTCGATGACCTCGCCACCCAGGCGTCTGCGCAGGAACCCGACCACGGTGTGGCTGACCGCAACCGGCACCAGCCCGATGGTCACCGGTCCCGCACGGTACCGCTCGCCGTGGCCCAGGACGGCGACGTCGGTGATCTCCCGCGCCGAGGTCGAGTAGCCGGGATCGTCGGCCCGCACGAACGCGATGCCGTCCTCGAAGTCCAGTGAGTCGACGACGTAGGTTTCGCCCTGGTGCAGATAGACCGCGCCGGGATGGACCGCCGCCGGCGCCTGCCCGGCTCCCGTGCTGCCCAGCATCCGGCCCGTACCCGTCTCGACGATCGCGATCTGTCCGCCCGACGAGCCCCGGATGTCGACCGCCGAGTGCGGATCGAGTCCTGGCGCCGGGAAGTACCCGGCGGGTCTGCGTCGCAGCAGGCCGTCGTCGACGAGCGCGTCCGCCACCGCCTCGGCGTCCCACGTTCGGACCTCTGCCTCGGTCAGCGGCAGTTCAGTTGCGGCACAGAGCAACTGGGGCCCGAGGACGTGGGGGTTGGACGGGTCGATCACCACGCGCTCGATCGGCTTGTCGAGCAGCGCGGCGGGATGGTGCACCAGGTAGGTGTCCAGTGGGTCGTCCCTGGCGATCAGCACGATCAGGGCACTCTGGCCGCGTCGGCCCGCCCGACCGGCCTGCTGCCAGAACGACGTCACGGTGCCGGGGAAGCCCGCCAGCACCACCGCGTCGAGCCCCGCGATGTCGACGCCCAGCTCGAGTGCGTTGGTGGTGGCGAGCCCGCGCAGCTCACCCTCCATCAGCGCGCGCTCCAACGCCCGCCGGTCCTCGGCGAGGTAACCGGCCCGGTACGACGCGACCAGCGGCGCCAGGTCCGGCGCGACGTCCTCCAGCCGGGCCCGCGCGCCGAGGGCGGTGAGTTCGGCCCCGCGCCGCGACCGGACGAACGTCAGCGTGCGCGCCCCCTCGGCCATCAGGTCGGCCATCACCCGCCCCGCCTCCGAACCCGCCGACCGGCGCACCGGGGCGCCGTTCTCGCCGGTGACGTCGTCGCGCAGTGCGGGCTCCCAGAGCGCCACCGTCCGCCCACCCTGGGGTGAGCCGTCGTCGGTGACCTCGGCGACGGTGTGGCCGAGCAGCTCCGAGGCGGTCTCGGCGGGCGATGACGTCGTCGCGCTCGCGAAGATCACGGTGGGCCCGCCGGCGTCACCGGGGCCGTAGCGTTGGCACAGCCGCATCAGCCGTCGCAGCACCATGGCCACGTTCGAGCCGAAAATGCCTCGGTAATAATGACATTCGTCGACTACGACGTATCTCAGGTGACGGAGGAACACGGCCCAGCGGGCGTGGTTGCGCAGCAGGGACAGGTGGATCATGTCGGGATTGGAGAAGATCCACCGCGAGCGCTCGCGGGCGAATTGTCGCGCGTCCTGGGAGCTGTCCCCGTCGTACGGGCTCGGTGCGACGTCGTTGAGCCGTGCGACGGCGTCCGTCAGCGACTGTGCCGCCCGCAGCTGATCGTGCCCGAGTGCCTTGGTCGGGGCGAGGTACAGCGCCCGCGCCCGCGGGTCGGCGGCCAGCGTCGTCAGGATCGGCAGCTGGTAGCCCAGCGACTTCCCCGACGCGGTACCCGTGCTGAGCACTACGTGGCGGCCCGCGTGGGCGAGGTCGGCGGCGGCCGCCTGGTGGGTCCACGGCGCGCTGATGCCGCGATCGACCAGCGCGCGGACGACGTCGGGGTCGGCCCACTGCGGCCATGTCTGCGGGCGGGCGCGACGCGGGGCCAGATCGGCTACGTGACGCAGCGGGTGCTCGTCGGGATCGGTGCCGTCGACGGCGCGCGCGAGGAGCTCGCGGCCGAAGTCGGGCACCCCCTCTGGCATGGCTGGTCCCTCCGGATTCTGAGCTGGTCGGCCGGGGTGAAACCGGCCTGTCACCACTGTGTTAATTGTCGATCAATGCGGTCGCGAGCACCCTGTCGCGAGGGCCTCATACATGATTGACTATCCCCGGTCGCAGCTTCTGTGAACTCGCGTCAGCACTCGCAGGAACGACGTTGCGGTCGCGGTTCCTGAGGGGGTTCCGGGTCGGGGCGACTCCGACGACTCCACGAGGGCATGGCGGTCGCGACGGCGCCCGGTGCGCTGGAACCCGGTGCACTGCACGGCCGAACACAGAAGGATTGACGTAGAGATGCCCCAGGGAACTGTGAAGTGGTTCAACCCGGAGAAGGGTTACGGATTCATCGAGCAGGAGGACGGCTCCGGCGATGTGTTCGTCCACTACAAGCAGATTCAGTCCAACGGCTTCCGCACCCTCGAGGAGAAGCAGAAGGTCGAGTTCGAGGTCGAGCAGAGCCCGAAGGGCCCGCAGGCAGTGAGCGTCCGCCCCGTCTGACACCGAGACACCCTCCGAAGACCCCCGGGCCGTCCCGCTGACCGACGGTACGGGGGTCTCGGTCACCCCGGGTCCGCCGGAGAACTGGTCTCCTGGCGCACGGCCCTGTGACGCGGCGGCGCTGCCCCGCTGGCCTAATCTCGGAAACGTGAGCCAGCTGTCCTTCTTCTCGGCAGAGGCGGTACCCCCAGCGGTCGCCGACCTCACCGGGATCCTGGCTGCGTCCGGACAGGTGGTGCTGGTCGGTCACGGCGACGAGCGGGCGGCGCGGCTGTCGGTGGTGGTCGACCGACTGTGGCGCGCGGAGGCCCTCGCCGAGATGATCGCCGAGGCAGGCCTGGTCCCCGAGATCGGGCATACCGACGAGAACACCCCGCTGGTCCGCACCGCGCCGGATCGCCGCCTGACCGCGCTGGCAGCGAACTGGACGCGCGGCGCCGTCAAGACGGTGCCACCGCAGTGGTTGCCGGGCCCACGCGAACTTCGCGCATGGACGCTGGCCTCCGGTGCGCCGGAGGCCGACCGCTACCTGCTGGGACTCGACCCGCACGCGCCGGATACGCATTCCGCACTCGCTTCGGCCATGATGAGGGTGGGAATCGCGCCGACCTTGATTGGCACCCGCGGCACGCACCCGGCCCTGCGAATCAGCGGCCGCAGACGGCTATCGCGCCTGGTAGAGAACGTGGGGGAACCCCCGGGTGACACCGACGCGTTTCAGCAGTGGCCGCGGACATAATGCCTTCCGCGGAGAGGACCGGTTTGCGTAGGCTCGCGCGGAATGCGAAATTGTCAGTTGCCGTGGGCTGGTGGGACCGCTGATTCAGTGGTTCCGCGGTCTTCGGCAACACAGAAGTGGAGCGTAGAAACAGTTGGCTGACGGGGATGGCGGCAGCAGCAATGGCAGGATCCGGCGACTCGTCATAGTCGAGTCGCCTACCAAGGCGCGCAAAATCGCCGGATACCTGGGCTCCAGCTACATCGTCGAATCGTCGCGTGGACACATCCGCGACCTGCCGCGCGCAGCGGCCGACGTGCCCGCGAAGTACAAGTCGGAGCCGTGGGCGCGTCTCGGCGTCAACGTCGACGCCGACTTCGAACCGCTCTACATCATCAGCCCCGAGAAGAAGAGCACGGTCACCGAGCTCAAGGCGCTGCTCAAGGACGTCGACGAGCTGTACCTCGCGACGGACGGCGACCGCGAGGGCGAGGCCATCGCGTGGCACCTGCTCGAGACGCTGAAGCCGACCATTCCCGTCAAGCGGATGGTGTTCCACGAAATCACCGAGTCGGCCATCCAGGCGGCCGCCGACGACCCCCGTGACCTGGACATCGACCTCGTCGACGCGCAGGAGACCCGCCGCATCCTCGACCGCCTCTATGGGTACGAGGTCAGCCCCGTGCTGTGGAAGAAGGTGGCGCCGAAGCTGTCGGCGGGCCGCGTCCAGT
>JAESGJ010000274.1_pt1 | contig 46889 bp, 36 predicted proteins | sample 9266241 | NCBI WGS metagenome assembly JAESGJ01 (sample SAMN14514841, study PRJNA621669) | algae metagenome | isolation source: Brasilonema octagenarum HA4186-MV1 and co-occurring heterotrophs from wet... | place: USA: Manoa Valley, Hawaii | collected 2009-07-20
GACGAACAGCACGTGGTCGAGGGCCTGGCCGGTCTTGCGCGCCGCCTCGATGAAGATCTGCATGTTGGCGCGTGCCGCCCGCTGGCCGACGAACTCGGCCAGCGACAGCGGGCGGATGCTCTGGTCCGGCTCGCCCGGACGCGCCTCCAGCGTCAGCAGGGTCCGGGTCAGGTGTTTCGGTGCCGTCATCGCGGAATCAGGCGGCCAGCGCCCGATCCTCCCCGCCGGTGAAGGGTTGGAGAAGGACGCGTCGGCCCTTCAGGTCGTGCACCGTCACCTGCCATTGCGACCAGTCCGTGCGCGCGTCGAGATCGCGCATCACGCCCTGCGCCACCCGCCGCGCCCGCTCCGCCAGCCGGGCCGGCGCGCGGACATCCGCACCCTCGGCGTCGAACACGCACTCGTATCCGTTGGTGCAGTGGAAGCGGTAGCGGGCCATCGCTCATCCTCTCTCGATCCGTGCCGTCCCGGAACGGTGCTCCGGGATATGTTCATCATATGTTCTTAACGCTGTCCAGGCCGGAACGAGCCGCCCGCGACCGTATGTCCGACGGATCCCGCACCGTCGTCCCAATGGTCCGGTTCGGAAGCGTAACGCGTGAGAGCCATCGCGACGGGATCGACCGTCGATAAGGCCCAGCCCCTCCGCCCCGAATGACGGGCCGCGTGATCGCGCCCGAATGCCGAGCATCGATCCACTTCATCGATCATCACACCATAAGACGCGTCTTTCGCGAACGAATAACGTCGATCCAAGGTTGTTCGTCATCCCGTAACTTTATCGCCTCTCTACACAGAGACGGAGAAATTCCTCTTATCCCCCTCCGACACGCGGCGCCTCGATCGATCGGCGATCATACGCGGGCGAGCGCGACATCATCGAGACCCGAGCGGCAACGCTGCAATTCGCTCGCGCGTGCCTCGATAAGGCGGCGCATTCCTTCGCGGATACGATCTATAACACACGAAGTCTGATTTCATCTGTCGTTGCATGACATAACGAATTACAACCAATAATACACGTGTTGCAGGATTGCAATCATTCTCGCAAATGCCGGAATGTACGGCATTATGATTTGTTCGACGCGCGCTTACGGACTAAGTTGCTGTCGTCGGCGTCGCGCCGGCTCCAAAATTCGAAGATGCTCGACCAGATAATTAAAACGACCACGCGCTGAGCGGGCGGTCTGGCGTCTTGTGGGTCTCGAAGCTTGTGGAGATATCGATGAAGCTCTTGAAGAGCTCCCTGCTCGGCTCGGCCGCGGCGCTCGCCGCCGTCGCCGGCGCCCAGGCCGCCGACCTTCCGATCAAGAAGGCCGCCCCGATCGAGTACGTGCGCGTCTGCTCGACCTACGGTGCCGGCTTCTTCTACATCCCCGGCACCGACACCTGCCTGCGCCTCTCGGGCCGCGCCCGCTTCGAGTACGGCTATCAAGCTCCGCTCGCCCGCGGCACGGGCAACGGCGACTACAGCGGCTACCGCGGCCTCGCCCGCATCAACCTCGACGCCCGCACGCAGACCGCCTACGGCACCCTGCGCGCCTTCGTCCGCCTCGAGGGGGCCAGCCGCACCGGCTTCCCCGGCATGAACTCGGGCACCCAGAACCGCATCGCCAACGCCTTCCCGGCGCTCGGCGTCGACGGGTTCGGCCGCGTGCAGCAGTACTTCAACACCGACAAGGCCTTCGTGCAGTTCGCCGGCTTCACCGCCGGTCGCGCGTCCTCGTTCTTCGACTTCTACGCCCACGACTTCGAGATCCAGTCCGGCACGCTCGGCTCGGACGTCGCCTCGACCAACCTCGCGGCCTACACCGCCACCCTCGGCAACGGCTTCTCGGCCACGCTGTCGATGGAAGACCCGAGCTTCCGCCGCACGCCGGTCTACTCGCCCGCCAACGTCGCCGCCGCGGCGGCGGTGCTCGGCAACTCCAGCCTGCAGACCTTCGCCATCACGCAGTCGCCGGCCCCGGTCTTCCTCGGCTTCAACGCCGCCGGCCTGCCGGTCGGCCTCGGCTTCGTGGACGTGATCGAGCGCAACCGCATGCCCGACTTCGTCGGCGTGCTGCGCTACGACCAGCCCTGGGGCTCGGCCCAGATCTCGGGCGCCGTGCACGAGGTCAACGTCGGCGCGCTCAACAGTGCACCTGCGCAGATCATCGGCACGAACCCCGGCACGCTCGGCCGCACGGCCTCCGAGTACGGCTGGGCCGTCCAGGGCGGCCTGAAGATCAACCTGCCCTTCATCGCGCCGGGCGACACCCTGTACCTGCAGGGCTCCTACGGCGAGGGCGCGGGCTCCTATACCGGCGTCTCGGCCTGGGCGGGCTCCTACATCCAGTCGGCCACCTCGCTCCAGGGCGCGGCCTTCGCGCAGTTCTTCTCGGACGCGGTGCTGAACCCGTTCAGCAACCGCCTCGAGCTGACGCAGAGCTTCTCGGTCGTCGCCTCGATGCTGCACTACTGGAGCCCGACGCTCCGCTCGGCCCTGTTCGGCTCCTACGGCGAGATCGCCTTCGCCCCCGGCGTGCGCGCCGCCCAGGCCTCCTACAACGGCCTCACCGGCACCGGCTTCGCCAGCGTCGGCGCCTTCAACAGCGACTACTACCGCCTCAACGCGATCCTGCGCGACACCTACGCCTTCAACGTGGGCGGCAGCCTGATCTGGTCGCCGGTGAAGGACCTCGATATCGGCGTCGAGGGCGTCTACCAGAACTACGGCGTCCAGAACGGCCGCGTGATCGACCTGAACCGGACCCCCGGCGCCACGTCGTCGGCCGGCTTCGCCACCGCCGTGGCCAACGGCACCCTGCGCACCGTCACCAACGCCGACGTGTTCCAGGTCCGCGCCCGCGTCCAGCGCGACTTCTGAGCTCCGGTCCAGGCGCGCGACGGGTCGCCGTCACGGCACCCCGCGCGCCTGGGCTTGAGACCCGAGAACTCGACCCGGTTCGCGAGAGCCGGGTCTTTTTGTGCGGGACGTCCGCGTCCGCGGACCGGCCCGTCGCTCCCGGCGACGGTCGTCCGGCGCGGGGACCGCGCGCCTCAGCGGCCCGACAGCGCCGCGACCCGTTCCGCCAGCGCGTCCACCTGCGCTTCGTCATGGGCGGCCGAGAAGGCGACGCGCAGGCGGGCGGTGCCGGGCGGAACGGTCGGAGGGCGGATCGCCACCACGAGGAAGCCCTCCGCCTCCAGCGCGCGCGACAGCGCGAGGGCCGCCTCCGCCCCGCCGACCAGCACCGGCACCACGGCGCTCTCGGCCTCCGGCAGGCCGAGCCGCGCCGTGAAGCGGCGGGCGAGCGCGAGCGGCCGGGCGCGGCGCTCCGGCTCGGCCTCCAGGATCGTGAGCGCCTCCAGGGCCGCAGCCGCCGAGGCCGGGGGCAGGCCGGTGGTGTAGACGAAGCTGCGGGCGCGGCTCGTCAGCAGGTCGATCACGGGCCGCGAGGCGCAGAGATAGCCGCCATAGGAGCCGAGCGCCTTCGAGAGCGTGCCCATCTCCAGGGGCGCCCGCGGGCCGTCCTCGGCCACGCCGAGCCCGTGCGCGTCGTCCACCAGCGTCCAGGCGTCGTGGCGGCGGGCCACCTCCAGGATGTCGCCCATCGGCGCCCGGTCGCCGTCCATGCTGAAGACGCGCTCGGTCAGGACGAGGCAGCGCCCGTGCGCGGGCCGCTCCGCCTCCAAGAGGCGCGCGAGGTCGGCGACGTCGTTGTGGCGGAAGCTCAGCGTCCGCGCCCCCGAGAGCCGGGCGCCCGCCCACATGCAGGCGTGGGAGAGTTCGTCGAGCAGCACGAGGTCGCCCCGGCCGGCCAGCGCCGGGGTGATGCCGAGATTGGCCATGTAGCCGCTGCCGAAGACCAGAGCCGCCGCCTTGCCCTTGTGGTGGGCGAGGCGCTCCTCCAGCGCGTCGAGGAGCGGGTGGTTGCCGGTCACCAGCCGCGAGCCGCCCGAGCCCGCGCCGTAGCGCGCCGCCGCCGCCTGCGCGGCCGCGACCACCCGCGGGTGGTGGCTGAGGCCGAGATAGTCGTTGCACGAGAAGGAGACGAGCCGGCGCCCGGCCCGCTCCGCCGCGGCCCCCGGCCCACGCGCGGTCGGCACGAGGCGCCGCCGCAGGGCGGCCTCATCGAGGGCGGCGAGTTTCCCCGCGGCGAAGGCGTCGAGGCTGTGCATGGGCCGTCATGGGGCCGGGTGCGCCGGCCCTGTCAAGGGCGGCCGCGCGCGGCCTTGACCGCGCCGGGCGCCGGCACCATCCCGGTCCGATGGATGCGACGCCCGCCGGCCGCCACCTCTGGCGCCCCTACACGCAGATGAAGAGCGCGGCCGCCCCGCTCGAGGCGGTCGCGACCCGCGGCAGCCGGATCGTGCTGGCGGACGGGCGCGAGCTCGTGGACGGCATCGCCTCGTGGTGGACGGCGGTGCACGGCTACAACCACCCGCACATCGCGCAAGCCGTCGCCGACCAGCTCGCCCGGATGCCGCACGTGATGTTCGGCGGCCTCACCCACGCCCCCGCCGAGCGGCTGGCCGCGCGGCTCTCCGTCCTGCTGCCCGGCAACCTCGACCACGTCTTCCTGGTCGATTCCGGCTCGGTCGCCGTCGAGGTGGCGCTGAAGATGGCCGCCCAGCTCTGGCTCAACCGGGGCGTCGCGGGCCGGACCCGCGTGCTGTCGTTCCGGGGCGGCTACCACGGCGACACGATGGGGGCGATGTCGGTCTGCGACCCCGAGGAGGGCATGCACCGCCGCTTCGGCGCCTACCTGCCCGCCCAGGTCTTCTGCGACCTGCCGCGCACGGCAGCCGACGCGGCGGCGCTCGACGCGGCGCTCGGCCGCCACCGGGACGAGCTCGCGGCCGTGATCGTCGAGCCCCTGGTGCAGGGCGCGGGCGGCATGGTGATGCACGGACCGGAGGTGCTGGCCGCGGTGGCGCGGCTCGCCCGCCGCCACGGGCTGCCGCTGATCTGCGACGAGATCTTCACCGGCTTCGGGCGCACCGGCACCCTGTTCGCCTGCGAGCAGGCGGGCATCGTGCCGGACATCCTCTGCCTGTCGAAGGCGCTCACCGGCGGCACGATGGCGCTCGCCGCGACGGTGGCCACCACCGAAATCTTCGAGGGCTTCTGGTCGGACGATCCGGCCGCCGCCCTGATGCACGGGCCGACCTTCATGGCGAACCCGCTGGCCTGCGCGGCGGCCAATGCCAGCCTCGACCTGTTCGAGCGGGAACCCCGCCTCGACCAGGCGCGGGCGATCGCGGCCCGGCTGCGCGACGGGCTGGAGCCCCTGCGCGGGGTCCCGGGCGTCGCCGACGTGCGGGTGCTCGGGGCGATCGGCGCGGTGCGGTTCGCGAGCCCGCCGGATCTCGCCGCCCTCAAGGCGCGGCTCGTCGCCCGCGGCGTCTGGGTGCGGCCCTTCGGCGACATCGCCTACCTGACCCCTGCCCTGACCATCGGTTCGGCGGATCTCGATCACCTGCTGGCGGCGCTCGCCGAGAGCGTGACGGAGACCGGGCGATCGGCCCGGCTTTCCTGAATCGATCATGAACGGGCTGCAACCCGGACCGGATTTGACCGTTGGCACAGCGTCCGGGCGTTCGGGCGGGGCCGGACGGAACGCGGGAGGATGCGCATCGTGTCGAGTGGGCAGACGATCTCTCAGGACGACCGGCCGGTGATCCTCCTCGTCGAGGATGAGGCGCTCACCATCATGGACCTCGGCGACGTGCTGGAGGACGGGGGATACGAGACCGTGCAGTGCGCCTCGGCCGAGCGCGCGCTGAGCATCCTGCAGGCCCGGCCCGACATCTGCGGGCTGGTCACCGACGTCGAGCTGTCGGGCAAGACCAACGGGTTCGAGCTGGCGAACTCCGTCGCGGAGGCGCGGCCGAAGCTGCCGATCCTGATCGTCTCGGGCCGCGCCGCGCCCGATCCCGAGCGGATGCCGCCGGGCGCGCAGTTCCTCGCCCGCCCCTGCAGCGGCGACGAGATCCTCGACCGTCTCAAGAGCCTGATGCCCTGCTGAGGCGGGGTTTTCCGCCGGGCCGAGGGCTCCGCGGCCTCCATTGTCATCGTGGCTTCACGCAGGCGCGCCACAGGCTGGCCCTGCGCGACCCGCTCGCTCCGCACGGGCGGGACGAACGCGCGCGGAAACCGGCTTGGAAGCCGGACGAGCGAGGTGCACGATGTCGACGGCGGACGAACGTTCGGCGACCCCGCCGGACGATGCGACGGTGGGCGGCCCCGTGAACGGCAAAGGCGAGACCGGCAAGAGCGAGACCCGCAAGGGCAAGCGCGGCAAATCCGGCGCCGGGGCGGAAACCGGGGCGGCTACGGCCCGGCGCCTGCGGCCGCCGGGGCAGAAGAGCGTCGGCTGGGCTCTGGTCCAGGCCGCGCGCCTCCACCGCGGCCGCATCGGCGACCGGCTGGCCAGCCTCAACCTCTTCGCCGGCCAGGAGCAGGTGGTTCAGGTGCTGGCGGCCGCCGGCACCATGACGATGGGGGATCTGGCCGCCACCCTCCGGGTGCGCCCGCCAACCGCCTCGAAGACGATCTCACGGCTCGCCGCCCTCGGCTTCGTGGAGCGCCGGGCCGAGGCCGGCGACGGGCGCATCGTGCGGGTTCGTCTGACGGAGACCGGCCTCGCCAAGGCCGAGGCGATCGAGCGGATCTGGGACGAGGTCGAGGCGGAACTCCTCGACGGGTTCGACGGCAAGGAGCGGCGGCGCCTGCGCAAGCTGCTGCGCAAGGCCGCCCGCAACCTCGCGGACGCGTCCGGCGTCGCCGGCCAGGAGACCGAGGCCGACGCGGAGATCGAGGCCGAAGACGACGAGGCGGATGCCGCAGGCCTCAACGGCAGCGCGCTGCGGGCGCTCTGAGGTTCGGGCTCCGCTATTGGACCCCCCGCCTCGGCGAAGCCGGGGGACGGTTCCAAATGCAGGGCTCTGCCCTGCACCCGCCAAAGGTCTCGACCTTTGGAATCCAGGACTGCCGATCCGGCCCGTCCGGGTCCTAGCTGTTCCGGTACCAGTCCCAGACCAGGAAGGCGGGGACCGGGAGTACGATCGCGAAGAAGATCCAATCGAACATCTGCGGCATGGCGCGGCCCTGCTGTCCGGTATCCTCCCCCGTCTACGGAGCCGTTCGCGCCCAAGTTCCGGAATCCGGGCGACCTCGGCGCCGCCCTTGATGGCCCGCGTTCAGCGATCGCCGCCGGACAAAACGGTGTTGTAATAACGTTACGCATCCCCGGGATCGCGCGATCGCGCCGAGACGCCGGTTGCAGTCGCTCGCCAGGACATGCAGCGTTATACTGTCACGTTGCTGGAATCCTCCCTTGCGTCTCCCTCACCGTCTCGTCGTCGGCGCAGCCCCGCTCTGCCTGATCCTGCCGTTCGCCGGGGGCGCGCGGGCGCAGCAGGCCGTCACCCTCGACGAGATCAGCGTCACCTCGCCGAGCCCGGTCCAGGCGGTCCGCCCGGTCCAAGCCCCGCCGAGCGCCGCGAGCAGTGTGGGCGGCATCGGCCTGCTGCCGGTCGTCACCGACACGTTCTCGCCGGTCACCGTGGTGACCCGCGACCAGATCGCCCGCGACCAGCCGCGCACGCTCGGCGACGCCCTGTTCGACCGGCCCGGCATCTCGGCCTCGACCTACGCGCCGGGAGCGGCCTCGCGCCCGATCATCCGCGGCCTCGACAACGCCCGGGTGCGCATCCAGGAGAACGGCATCGTCAACGGCGGCGTCTCGGATCTCGGCGAGGACCACGCCGTGCCGGTGAACCCGCTGGTGGCCGACCGGCTGGAGGTGATCCGCGGGCCGGCGACGCTCCGTTACGGCTCGGGCGCCATCGGCGGCGTTGTCTCCGCCGAGAACAACCGGGTGCCGACATTCATCCCGGCGAACGGCGTCACCGGCCAGGTCACCACCGGCTACACCAGCGTCGACAACGGGCGCCTCGGCGCCGCGACCGTGGATGCGGGCAAGGACGGCATCGCGGTCCACGCGGACGGCTTCAAGACGGCCGCCGACAGCTACGCCATCCCCGGCGGCATCCAGCGCAACTCCTACAACGCGTCGGAGGGCGGCTCGGTCGGCATCTCGGCGATCGGCGAGCGCGGCTTCGTGGGCGTCGCCTTCAGCCATTACAACGCGCTCTACGCGATCCCGGGCGGCGAGGCGGAGCAGGCGCGCACGCGGCTGACCCCGAACCAGGACCGGGTGATCTCGCGCGGCGAGTACAGGCCGCTCGACGGGCCCTTCGAGGTGATCCGCTACTGGGCGGGCTACTCCGTCTACCGCCACGACGAGATCGGCATCGGCGAGGACGGGCGCGAGGGCCAGCAGGCGATCTTCAAGAACCGCGAGGCGGAAGTCAGGGTCGAGGCGCAGCACGTCCCCGTCTTCACGAGTCTCGGCAAGCTCACGGGCGCCGTCGGCGTGCAGGCCGACCGGCGGGTGATCAACACGCAGCTCGAGAGCTTCCTGCCGCGCACCGATTCGCGGGCGAACGCCGTCTACCTGTTCGAGGAGTTGGAGGTGGTGCCGGGCACCCGCCTCCAGGCCGCCGGGCGCATCGAGGGCGACCGGCTGCGCAGCACCGCCGTGCAGTTCCCGGCCGATTACCTGCCGGTCGAGGGCGAGGATCCGCTGCGCTATCCGCTCACCCGCCGCTTCGCGCCGAAGAGCGCGAGCTTCGGCCTGTTGCAGGATCTGCCGCTAGGCTTCGTCGGCAGCGTGACCGGCTCCTACGTGGAGCGGGCGCCGACCGGCTACGAGCTGTTCTCGCAGGGGCCGCACGACGCCACCGCCACCTTCGAGATCGGCGACCCGCGGCTCCGGCTCGAGCGCGCCCGCACGGTCGAGGCCAGCATCCGCCACGCGGTGGGGCCGCTCCGCTTCGAGGCGACGGGCTTCTACACGCGCTACACCGGCTTCATCTACAAGCGCCTGACCGGCCTCCTCTGCGACGACGACTTCGCGAGCTGCGGCGCGGGCGACGAGTTGCGCCAGGTCGTCTACTCGCAGCAGAACGCGACGTTCTACGGCGCGGAACTCATCGGCCAGTACGATGCCATCCCGGTCGGCAACGGCTTCTTCGGCATCGAGGGCCAGTTCGACTCCGTGCGAGCAAAGTTCGACGACGGCACCAACGTGCCGCGCATCCCGCCCTACCGGATCGGCGGTGGCGTCTACCTGCGGGCGGAGGGCTGGTTCGCCCGGGTGAACCTGTTGCACGCCTTCGCGCAGAACCGGGTCGCGCCCAACGAGACGCCGACACCGGGCTACGACGACCTGCGGGCCGAGCTCAGCTACACCAAGCCGCTCGACCCGGCGGTCTACGGGATGAGCGAGGTCACGCTCGGCCTCCAGGGCCGCAACCTGCTCGACGCCGACATCCGCAACGCGGCCTCGTTCAAGAAGGACGAGATCCTGCTGCCGGGGCGCAACGTGCGGCTGTTCCTGACGGCGCGGTTCTGAGCGGGCTGATCGGGATCCGGTTGTGTCCGGCCTCGCTGGCCCTCGCGGATGAAACACAGGCCTTTTCCCGGACACCTGGAACGCAGTGGAAGGTGATCCGGGATCCAGACGGCCAAGTGCCGCAAAGCGGCTCCATCTTCAGCAACCTTGCAGCAGATGGACGCTTCGCGACATCGTGTGCTGGGTCCCGGATCACCCTCCGCTGACGCTCCGGGCGTCCGGGAAAGCGGCGGTCCGGTCGAGGCCAGGCAGCCGGCATCCGTTGAGCGGCGACAGGCTCACCCGTGGCAGGTGCAGCCGGCATGGTCGCAGCCGGCATGGTCCGGGTGCCCCGCGGCGCACTCGTCGCAGCAGAAGGCCTTGCCGTCCCGCTCGACCGCCTTCGCCACCGGGACCACGCAGACGCAGTCCGGGCAGGCGCATTTCACCATCTCGACATCGACGCTCGCCATGATTCCACTCCCCGTGCCGGGTGTCGGCAGGTCATCCTCCCCCATCCCGGCGCCGGAGGCCAGAGCCTCGGCGCGACACCGCGGACTGTGATCCTCCGCGCGCCGAGCGCGTTGCCTCCCAAAGCCGGCCCGCCGCGTTGCCGGACCGGGCGAAGGGATGCGTGCGCGATGACCGACCAGAAGATCGAAGCCTACGAGGGCCCGGCGGGCGGCTGGGGCTCGGCCAAGTCCCTGGCCGAGATCCTGACCCGGGAGCAGATCCCGGCCTCGGGCGCCGCGATGCTGATGAAACAGAACAAGCCCGACGGCTTCATGTGTGTCTCGTGCGCCTGGGCGAAGCCCGCCAAGCCCTTGGCCTTCGAGTATTGCGAGAACGGCGCCAAGGCCACCGCCTGGGAGCAGACGAGGCGGCGCACGACCCCCGACTTCTTCGCCCGGCACAGCGTCACCGAACTCCTCTCCTGGCCGGACTACGACCTGGAGGAGCAGGGCCGGCTCACCCATCCGATGCGCTACGATCACCAGAGCGACCGCTACGTGCCGGTCGCCTGGAGCGAGGCGTTCGCGGAGATCGGCCGCGAACTGAAGGGTCTCGATCCGAAGTCGGTGGTCTTCTACGCCTCGGGTCGCGCCTCGCTCGAGACGAGCTACCTGTACGCGCTGCTGGCGCGGATGTACGGCAACAACAACCTGCCCGACTCCTCGAACATGTGCCACGAATCGACCTCCGTGGCGCTGCCGCAATCGATCGGCGTGCCGGTCGGCACGACGCGGCTGGAGGATTTCGAGTCGACGGACCTGATCCTGTTCTTCGGCCAGAACGTCGGCTCCAATTCGCCCCGGATGCTGCACCCGCTGCAGGAGGCCCGCCGCCGGGGCGTGCCGATCATCACCTTCAACCCCCTGCGCGAGCGGGGTCTCGAGCGGTTCACCAACCCGCAGGCGCCGCTGGAGATGCTGACCAACAGCTCCACGCAGATCTCGACCCAGTACCATCAGGTCAAGGCGGGCGGCGACCTCGCGGCGCTGACCGGAATGTGCAAGGCGATCCTCGCCGCCGACCGCGACGCCCTGGATGCCGGCCGGCCCCGCATCATCGACGTCGCCTTCGTCGAGGAGCACACCCACGGGCTGGCCGACTTCGTACGCTTCTGCGACGGCCAGGACTGGGCGGACCTGGAGAGCCGATCGGGCCTGAAGCGCGAGGCGCTGGAGGCGGCGGCCAGCGTCTACATGCGGGCGCGCAGCACCATCGGCATCTACGGCATGGGCCTGACCCAGCACCGCCGGGGCACCGAGACGGTGCAGATGCTGGTCAACCTCTTGCTCCTGCGCGGCAATATCGGCCGGCCCGGCGCCGGCATCTGCCCGGTGCGCGGGCACTCGAACGTGCAAGGCCAGCGCACGGTCGGCATCTCGGAGAAGCCGGAACTGGTGCCGCTCGACCGGCTCGCCGAGCAGTACGGCTTCGAGCCGCCGCGCGAGAAGGGCCTCAACACCGTCGAGGTCTGCGAGGGCGTGCTCGACGGGAGCGTGCGGGCCTTCATCGGGCTCGGGGGCAACTTCGTGCGGGCGGTGCCCGACACCGCCCGGATGGAGGAGGCGTGGCGGGGCTTGCGCCTCTCCGTGCAGGTCTCGACCAAGCTCAACCGGGCGCATCTGGTGCGCGGCGAGATCGCCTACATCCTGCCCTGCCTCGGCCGGATCGAGGTGGACCGGCAGGCGAGCGGGCCGCAGGCGGTCTCGATGGAGGATTCCTGCTCGGCCTTCCACGGCTCGCGCGGCGTGTCCGAGCCGGTGAGCGAGCATGTCCGCTCCGAGCCCTGGATCGTCGCCGAGATCGCCAAGGCGACGCTCGCGCCCAACCCCAAGGTCGATTGGGACGGCTGGGTGGCCGATTATTCGACGATCCGCGACAGCATCGAGGCGACCTATCCGGACACGTTCCGGGACTTCAACAAGCGGATGTTCGAGCCCGGCGGCTTCTACAAGCCGCTCGCCGCGCGCGACCGCAAGTGGGAGACGAAGACCGGCAAGGCCAACTTCATCGTGCCGCCGGGCCTCGAGGCCGACCCCGACATGCCGCGCTCCGACCGCTCGGTGATCGACCTGATCACGCTCCGCTCGAACGACCAGTTCAACACCACGGTCTACGGCTACGACGACCGCTTCCGCGGGGTGAAGGGCACGCGCCAAATCCTGTTCATGAACGAGAACGACCTTGCCCGCCTGGGGCTCGCGGACGGCGAGACGGTCGATGTGTCCACCGACGCCGACGACGACGTCGCCCGCGTCGTGCGGGGCCTGCGCGTGGTCCGCTACGACATCCCCGAGGGCAATTGCGGCGGCTACTACCCGGAGATGAACGTGCTGATCCCGCTCTGGCACCACGACGAGCAGGCCAAGACCCCGGCCGCCAAGGCGATCCCGGTGCGCGTCACCCCCGCGGTGCCGGAAGCCGTGACCGGCGGCGCCTGAGCGGGCTCTGGACGCGGGCGCTGCGGCCCGGCAAGGAGGCCGGGCCCCTCGACTCTCGGGCCCGCTCCGGACCTCCTTGCACCGATGACCGACACCGCACCGGACGGACGCCACGCCGCGCTCCTCGACCAGATCGGCGCGGGCGCCTCCGGTCTCGACCTCTCCGGAGCCGCGCTCGGGCGCGCGGGGCTGGCGCCGCTCGCCGATCCGGCGGCGTCCCCGCCCTGGTGGGATGCCGGCTGGGGCGGCCTCGCGCTGGCCGGGCGCGATCTTGGCGATGCCAAGCTGGAGGCGGCCGACCTCTCCGGCGCCAACCTGCACGGCGCCCGGCTCGGCGGTGTGGTCGGCCGCTCGGCCCGCTTCGACGGGGCGAATCTCGAGGAAGCCGACTGCGCGGGCGCCGACCTCAGCGGGGCGGGCTTTCGCGGGGCGGTGGCGGGCCAAGTCAGCTTCGCCGAGGCGATGCTGGAGGATGCCCGCTTCGGCGAGGCCGCCATGCGCTTCGCCAACTTCCGCCAGGCGCTCCTCGACGGGGCGGACTTTTCCGGTGCCGACCTCTGGGGTGCCGACTTCACCGGGGCGGACGCCGACTACACCAACTTCCGCCGGGCCCGCCTCGACGAGGCGAACCTCTCGGACGTCAACCTCACCCACGCGGACTTCGAGGGCGCGAGCCTGACCAAGGCGCGCCTCGTCGGCTCGCGCCTGCGCGGCGCGAACCTCGCCGGGGTCAAGCTCGACGGAGCCGACCTTTCGGGGGCGGACTTCTCCGACACGAGCCTCGTGCGGCTCAACCTCGCCACCTGCCGGCTGACCCACGCGCGCTTCGCGGGCGCCTTCGTCACCGGCACGCGGATGCGCGTCGAGCAGCTCGGCGGCGCGGTGGGCGAGGAGGTGGCGCAGGCCTACGAGGCCGCCCAGGCGAGCTACCTCGCCCTGGAGCAGAACTGGCGCAGCATCGGCAGCCAGGACGCGGCGAGCTGGGCCTACAAGCGCGGGCGCCGCATGGGCCGGATGCAGGCCGGCGTCCAGGCCCGCGCCGCCTGGACGGCGCGCGACCCGCGCGCCCTCGTCCGCCACGGCTACCGCTGGGTGGCCGACCGCTTCGTGGAGTGGCTGTGCGATTACGGCGAGAGCCTCTCGCGCATCGCCCGCGCCTTCGCGATCGTGATCCTGGTCTTCGGCCTGCTCTACGGCCTGACCGGCGGCATGATCCTGGAGGGCGAGGGCCGGGCGACCTACAACCCCATCGACCTGATGAGCTACAGCGCCCTCAACATGATGACGGCGAACCCGCCCGAGATCGGCATCAAGCCCACGGGCCGCATCGCCAACCTGCTGGTCGGCGTCCAGGGCGCGGCCGGCATCATCCTGATGGGCCTGTTCGGCTTCGTGCTGGGCAACCGGCTGCGGCGCTGAGGACGGCACGGGAGGACTCGGCATGCGCGATGGGACTCGACATCGGGGCGGGACTCGGCATCGGGGCGGACGGACGGCCCGCGCGGGTCTCGCCGCCGCGCTCCTGGGGCTCGCCCCCTGGCCGGCCGGCGCCCAGACGCCCGCCGAGCAGGCGCCGCCGGCCGCGACCGAGCCGGCGGACCGCCTGCCCGCCGCCTGCCGCGCCGGGATCGACGCGGGGGCGCGGGCGGCGGGGCTCGATCCGGCCCGGGTCGCGGCCCGGCTCGACGGGCTCGCGCCCGATCCGGCGATCCTGGCGGCGACGGGCGCGCAGGCCGAGTTCGTGCGGCCGATCTGGGCCTATATCGACGCCGCCGTCACCGAGGCGCGGGTCGCGGACGGGCAGGCGCGCCTGCGCGACCTCGCGCCGACCTTCGCGGCACTCGAGGAGCGCTACGGCGTCGATCGCCACATCCTGGCGGCCTTCTGGGGCGTCGAGTCGAACTACGGCGGGGGGATGGGCGAGGCCCCGGTGCTCCGCTCACTCGCGACGCTCGCCTGCGGCGACGGCGCCCGCGCCGGCTACTGGCGCGACGAGCTGGTCGCCGCCCTGCGAATCGCCGAGGCCGGCGACGGGCCCGACCCGCTCCTCGGCTCCTGGGCGGGCGCCATGGGGCATACCCAGTTCATGCCGAGCGTCTATCTCGCCCACGCGGTCGATTTCGACGGCGACGGGCGGCGCGACATCTGGCGCTCGGCCCCCGACGCGCTCGCCTCGACGGCGCAGTACCTGCGCGCGTCCGGCTGGCGGCCCGGCGAGGGCTGGGGCCAGGAGGTCGCGCTGCCGGCAGGGTTCGATTACGCCCTCGCCGACGAGACCACCGAGCGCAGCCTCGCCGAGTGGGCCGGCCTCGGCCTGCGCCCGGCCCGGGGCGAGCGCTTCGCGGATGCGGAGGCGCAGGCCGTCCTGATCCTGCCGGCCGGCGCGCGGGGGCCCGCCTTCCTGCTCCGGCCGAACTTCCGGGCGATCCTGCGCTACAACACGGCGCTCGCCTACGCGCTCACCGTGGGCCATCTCGCCGACCGCCTGCGCGGCGAGCCGGGTTTTTCTCGCGATTGGCCGCGGGGCGACCGCGCGCTCACCGTCTTCGAGATCCGCGACCTGCAGACGCGGCTCTCCGAACGCGGCCACGCGGCGGGGAGTGCGGACGGCAAGATCGGACCGCGGACGCGGGCGGCGATCCGCGCTTGGCAGGCCACGATCGGCCTGACGCCGGACGGCTACGCCGACCCGGCCCTGCTGGAGCGGATCCGGGCGGAGCGCTGAGGCTGCCACTCTCCCTCCCCCCTCTGCGGGGGGAGGGAGAACCGGCGCCTCACGCCTTCACGATGTGCGCGCCCGCGAGGCCGTGCCGGGCGAGCGCGTTGCGGGTGTCGACCACCAGCGGCGCCTCGGCGGCGATCAGCGCGTAATCCACGTCCGCGTGGTCGGTGACGACGAGCGCCGCGTCGCAGGCCCGGAGCGCCTCCGCGGTCAGCGCCACGGAGCGGCGCCCCGCCAGTTCCGGATGGGCGCGGCTCGGCGGGATCTCGGGCACCAGCGGATCGTGGTAGGCGATCGATGCGCCGCGCTCCTTCAGGAGCGCGATCAGCTTGAGCGCCGGGCTCTCGCGCATGTCGTCGAGGTCGCGCTTGTAGGCGACACCGATCAGCAGGATCCGGGCGCCCCCGAGCGGCCGGCCGCGCCGCCGGTCGAGTGCCTGGGCCAGCCGCTCGACCACGTAGCGCGGCATGCCCCGGTTCACCTCGCCGGCGAGCTCGATGAAGCGGGTGGCGACGTCGAACTCCCGCGCCTTCCAGGTGAGATAGAACGGGTCGATCGGGATGCAGTGGCCGCCGAGCCCCGGGCCCGGCCAGAACGGCATGTAGCCGAAGGGCTTGCTGGCCGCCGCCTCGATCACCTCCCAGACGTCGATGCCCATCGCGTCGTAGACGACCTTCAACTCGTTCACGAGCGCGATGTTGACGGCCCGGAAGATGTTCTCGGTGAGCTTCACGGCCTCGGCGGTCGCGGTCGAGGAGACCGGCACGGTGCGGGCCACGATCGCGCCGTAGAGCGCGTCGGCGAGGTCGCGCGCGCGCGAACCGTCTCCGCCCACGACCTTGGGCACCGTGCTCAACGTGTGGGTGCGGTTGCCCGGGTCCTCCCGCTCCGGCGAGAAGGCGAGGAAGATCTCGCGCCCGCTCATGAGGCCTGTAGCCTCGAGGATCGGCTTGACCACCTCCTCGGTGGTGCCGGGCCAGGTGGTCGATTCGAGCACGACGAGCTGACCGGGACGGAGCGTGCGGGCGATGTCGGCGGCGGTGGCGCGGATGTAGGAGAGGTCGGGCTCGCGCTGCGGCGTCAGCGGCGTCGGCACACAGATCAGGATCGCGTCGCTTCCGCCCAGCTCGCCCATGTCGGCGCTGGCCCTGAAGCGGCCGGTGGCGAGGGCGGCGCGCATCCCGTCCGTGTCGAGATGGCTGATCACCGGCTCGCCCACGTTGATGCGCGCGACCCGGTCCGGGTTGATGTCGAGGCCGATCACGGAGAAGCCCGCCCGCACGGCGGCGAGCGCCAGCGGCAGTCCGACATAGCCGAGGCCGATCACCCCGACGACGGCCGTGCGCTCGGCGAGGCGGCGGGCCAGAGCGTCCGCGAGATCGTCCATGTAACAGGTCTCAATGGTAGGGGTCGGCGGCGTCGCGCAGGCCGTCGCCCAGGAAGTTGAAGGCCAGCACCGTGACGAGCACCGGCAGGACCGGCACGAGCAGCCAGGGGTAGAGCTGGACGGCGGCGAGGTTCTGGGCCTCGTTGAGGAGCACGCCCCAGCTCGTCACCGGGGGGCGCAGGCCGAGCCCGAGGAAGGACAGGGCCGTCTCGCCCAGGATCATGCCGGGGATCGAGAGCGTCGCCGAGGCGATCAGGTGGCTCATGAAGTTCGGGATCAGGTGCCGGGCGATCACGCGCGTCGGCGAGGCGCCCATCAGCTCGGCGGCGGCGACGAAATCCTCCTCGCGCAGCGCCAGCAGCTTGCCGCGCACGGCCCGCGCCAGCCCCGGCCAGTCGAGCAGCCCCAGGATGATCGTGATGCCGAAGAACACCCAGAGCGGGCTCCAGTTCGGCGGCAGCGCCGCCGAGAGCGCGAGCCAGAGCGGCAGTTCGGGCAGGGAGCGCACCAGCTCGATCAGGCGCTGGATCGCGGCATCCACCACCCCGCCGAAATAGCCCGCTAAGCCGCCGAACAGCAGCCCCAGCGCGAAGGAGATCGCCACGCCCACGAGCCCGATCACGAGCGAGATGCGCGTGCCGTAGATCATGCGCGAGAGGATGTCGCGCCCGAGCCGGTCCGTGCCGACGAGGAACAGCGTGCCCCCCTCCGGCGGGCAGACGAGGTGGCGCTCGCCCGGGATCAGCCCGAGCCAGAGATAGCCATCGCCCCGGCAGAGGAAGCGCACGGGTTGCGGACGGCTCCGGTCCACGACGTAGTTGCGCCGGAAGGTCTCGAGGTCGAGCTCGGCCCGATACGGGTAGGTGAAGGGCCCGACGAAGCGGCCCTCGTGGAACAGGTGCAGCCCCTGCGGCGGCGCGTAGAGGAAGTCGCCGTTGCGCCTTGCCTGCCCGTAGGGCGCGAGCCACTCGACGAAGGGCACGCTGGCATAGAGGACGAGCAGGATCAGCCCCGAGACCACGGCGAGCCGGTGGCGCAGGAACTTGCGCACGAACAGGCGCCGCGCCGAGGGGGCGTCGCGGTCGCCCTCGCGGCCGGCATCCGGGTCGAAGGGCGCCGGATCGACGAAGTGGGCCACCATCAGCGGCCCCCGAGCCGGATGCGGGGGTCGAGCCAGACCAGCACGAGGTCGGAGATCAGCATGCCGACGAGGGTCAGCGCCGCCACGAACATCAGGATGAAGCCCGCCATGAACTGGTCCTGGGTGCGCAGCGCGTCCAGCAGCAGCGGGCCGACGGTGGGCAGGCTCATCACCAGCGAGACCAGCACCGAGCCCGAGACGAGGTGGGGCAGGAGGTTGCCGATATCGGCCACGAACGGGTTCAACGACATCCGGAACGGGTACTTGAGGAGCGCGCGCATCGGCGGCAGGCCCTTGGCGCGGGCCGTGACCGTGTAGGGCTTGGCGAGCTCGTCCAGGAGGTTGGCGCGCATCCGCCGGATCATCGCGGCGGTGCCGCCGAGCCCGATCACGAGGGTCGGCACGACGAGGTGGGCGAGGAGCGAGCGGATCTTGGCCCCGTCCCAGGGCTTGCCGGTGAAGCCCGCGTCGTAGAGGCCGCCGATCGAGAGGCCGAACCAGCGGTTGGCGTAGAAGAGCAGGATCAGCGCCAGCAGGAAGCCCGGCACGGCGAGCCCCACATAGCCCAGCACGGTCACGACCGCGTCGCCGAGGGAGTGCCGGTGGGTCGCCGAGTAGATCGCGATCGGGATCGAGACGAGGTGGACGAAGACCAGGGCGGCGAGGTTCACCACGAGCGTGAGCCAGAGCGCGTCGCCGACCACCTCGGCCACCGGCCGGTCGTACTCGAAGGACCAGCCCCAGTCGCCCTGCAGCAGGCCGGAGAACCCGGCCGGCCCCGGCATCAGCCCGACCCACATCAGGTATTGCTGCCAGACCGGCCGATCGAGGCCGTACTGGCGGATCAGCAGCTCGGCCTTGGCGATCGAGGCCGCCTCGCCGCCCGCGCGCAGCTCCGCGATGCGGTTCGAGAGGTAGTCGCCCGGCGGCAGCTTGATCACGAAGAAGACGAGCGCCGAGATCAGCAGCAGCGTCAGCGCCATCGTGACGAGGCGGCGGAGGACGAGGCCGGTCACGGGGTGCGCACCCACGCGCGACCTCCCTCCCCCCTCTGCGGGGGAGGGTACCCTGCGTAGCAGGGGGGGAGAGGGGAGCGACGGTGCAGGATCGGGCTCTGCCCTGCATGAAGGCCGCGCCTCTTCCGTTCACCGGGTTCCCCTCTCCCGACCCCTGCTGACGCAGGGGCCACCCTCCCCCGCAGAGGGGGGAGGGAGAGCGGCGTGGGGGACGGAAACGCCTGCGGATGGGTCGTCGCCCGCATCATCCCCGCCCCCCGCCGGCCGCCGCGTTCCGCTCCGCCGCCCGGTCCCAAAACACCTCGTCCAGCCGCTGCACGCCGATCAGCGCGGTCGGCTCCCACGAGTACAGCGCCCGATCCGGCAGGTTGGCGAGGCGCTTCGAGGCCACCACCGGCTGCAGCGCCCCCGCCACGGTGCCGATCACCCACTGGTTCTCCGCGTGGTTCATCAGCATCTCGCGCCAGATCGCGCCCTGCCGGGCGGGGTCGGTGCTCATGCGCCACTCCCGGTCGAGCGCGATCAGGCGCTCGACCTCGGGCACGTCGCAGGGCTCGCCGCCCGCGCCCCGGCTCTCCAGGTTCAGGCTCCAGCGCGGCCAGGCGTAGTGGTCCGCTTGCGCCGGGCTCAGGCCCGTCGGCGGCATGATCGCGGTCGGCACCGCGAGGTCGAGGCCCTGTGCCGCCACCATCACGGTCATCCCGGCCATGGAGCGGCGGCGCAGGTTCGTCCGCTCCTGGGGCTTGACCGCGAGGCGGATGCCCACCTCCCGCCAGAACTCGCCGATCAGCATCAGCCCGTCGAGGATCAGGCTCGCCTCGCCGTCGCTCTCGACCACGACCTCGAGGGCGCGCCCGTCCGGCATCAGGCGGATGCCGGAGGCGTCCCGCCCCGTCAGCCCGATCGCGTCGAGGAGGCGCGCGGCCTCGGCCGGGTCGTAGCTGGCGTTGCGGGTACGCATCTCCGGCGCGTAGAGCGGGCTCTCCGACACCACCGTGTCGTTGCCCTCGGTGCCCAGCCCGAACAGCAGCGTGTTGTTGAGGGTGCGCCGGTCGATCGCGTGCGAGAGGGCGCGGCGGTAGCGCGGGTCGCGGTTGAGCTGCCGCCAGAGGGGATCGAGTGTGGTGAGGTTCGGGTAGAGCGCGATCTCGGAGCCGCGCGCCACCGGCCAGAGATGGGTGCGGTAGCTGTGCGCCCGCTCGCCCTCGCGCAGGCTCGGGATGTCGTTCATCGCCAGCCCGCGGAACATCAGGTCCGCCTCGCCCGCGTTGGTCTTGGCGACGAGGAGGCCGGTCGAGGCCACGTCCATCAGGATCGTGTCGAGGTAGGGCAGCCGTGTGCCCGCCGGGTCCACCCGGTGGTAGTGCGGGTTGCGCTCGAACACGAAGCGGGTGGCGGGCGACCGGGTGCGGGGCCGCCAGCCCTGGAGCGTCGGGCAGTCCGGGTTGTTCAGCTCGAAATTGTCGTCGAGCCGGTTGTGCAGCGCCGCCCAGCCGCGCAGCTTCTCGGCCTTGGCGGCCGCGTCCGCCGCCGCGCGTCCGGCGTAGCGGGGGTGGAACGGCTTCAGGTAGTGGGCCGGCCGGTAGATCAGCGGGTCGCGCGGGGCCGCGAGCGCGGGCAGGAAGCGCGGGTTCGGCCGCTCCCAGGCGTAGACCACCGTGCGGGCGTCGGGGAAGCTGACGGCCGGCGGCTTGCCCTCGACGATCAGGAAGTCCGGCGGGCCGCCGGGGCTGAGGTCGGGGTCGTTGGCGACGTCCTCCCAGTAATAGCGGAAATCCTCGGCCGTGAAGGGATGGCCGTCCGACCAGCGGTGGCCCGCGCGCAGGCGCAGGGTGAAGCGGCCGCCCTCCACGGTGACGCTCTCCAAGACGTCGGGCTGGAGGTTCAGGTCGGCGTCGTAGCCGACGAGGCGGGTGTAGCCGTAGACCGAGAGGTAGCGCACGTCGCGCGCCTTCGCGATCAAGGTGCGGACCGCGCCGCCGGCCTGGCCGAGGCGCCGGCCGCGGGCGGCGAGATCGATGACGAGGGGGGCTTCGGGCGGATCCTCGGCGCGGGCGGGGCGCGGGGCGAGGAGCAGCGCGCCGAGGCCGGCGAGGAGGGCGCGGCGGGACACGCCGGATCTCCCTCCCCCCTCTGCGGGGGAGGGTGGCCCTGGTGCGCGCGGGCAGGCGACGGACGAGGCGCGGGTCCCCTCTCCCGTGCGGGAGAGGTCTGCTTTCGCAGAAAGCCGGATGAGGGACCCGGAGCCATCCGGATTGGACGGTGCGTTTCCGCGGCGGCCTCGCGCTTCGTCCGGAGAGTTCTCATCCCTCACCCCAACCCTCTCCCGCACGGGAGAGGGAGCGCGTCGAGGTTCCGACCTGTCCCGATTTACCGCGCCGTAGAGCGGATGAACTGCCCCGTCTGCAGAGGCGAGAGGGAGCGTCGCGCCTGTCCCGCTCATCCGCCCACCTCCGGATGCAGTTGCACGTAGGTCAGCCGCGCGGGCGAGTACCCCGTCGCCGCGTGCAGGTCGTCGAAGGCGTGGGCGCGGGCGATCAGGCGGGCGGCCTTGCGCACCAGCGGGTCGTCGGCCGGCTGCTCGAAGACGCGGCCGTTGCGCTGCCAGCGGATCGGCTCGGAACGGCCCCCGGCCTCGTGCAGCGCCCGCACCATCGCGATGGTCGGGTGCGCGGGCCCGCCATGGGTGTGGATGCGGTGGCCGGCCGCGTCGTCGTCGAAGACCAGCCGCGTGAGGCCCCGCGCCCGCGCCTCCACCACCCGGCGCGCCTGGGGGACGTGGTCGTCGAAGAACGCCACCGTGCGGGCCGGATCGAGGGCCGACCAGTCGGCCGTCGACCAGTCCTGCGTGCAGTAGGTCGCCGCCGGGTCGCGATACTGCAGGCCCGAGAGGTCGGGGTCGCGGCAGAAGATGCGGGCGTCGGGGCGCGCCTGCCGGATCACCCAGGTGGTCAGCCCGCGGAACACGCCCGATTCGATCACGCAATCGGGCTCCAGCGCCCGCATCAGCACGAAGAGCTGGAGCGCTCCGTTGAAGCCGGAGCCGCCCCGCCGCTGCCGCACGGGCGCCCGCGGGATCAGCTCCCAGAACTCGCCCACGAGTGCCCGCACGTCGTGCCGGCAGGCGATCCCGGCGGCCGCCAGATCCTGCCCGAGCCGCGCGGCGGCGTTGTCGAGCAGCTGCGCGACCTCGTGCGGCGAGACCGGGCGGTGCGCCCAGTCGGGGGTCGCCGGGACGAGGTCGTAGCCGAGCCGGTCGAACAGGGGGCCGAGCCAGCGGCGGCGCAGGCGTTCCATGAGGCGCGGCATCAGGCGGCCTGCCTCCTGGGCGCGGTGCCGCCGCGGCGGACGCGGTGGCCGGCCTCGATCTCCACCATCGCGCCGGCCTCGTCGGGGCCGAGATGGTAGGGCGCCGGCCAGCGCACGGGGTCCGAGTGGTCCCCCGTCACCGCCGCGAAGTCGAGCGGGTGGTCGAGGCTCGGATCCGGCACCGCGGCGAGCAGCGCCCGGGTGTAGGGATGGGCGGGATTGCGGAACAGGGCGGCGCGCGGCGCCTCCTCGACGATCCGCCCGCGAGCCATCACGCTGATCGTGTCGGCCATGTAGTCGATCACCGCGAGGTTGTGGGAGACGATGAGGTAGCTCAGGCCCAGGGCCGCCTGGAGGTCCTTCAGCAGGTTCAGCACCTGGGCCTGCACGGAGACGTCGAGCGCCGAGACCGGCTCGTCGAGGACGAGGAGCCGCGGCTCCAGGGCGAGCGCCCGGGCGATGCCGATGCGCTGGCGCTGGCCGCCCGAGAAGGCGTGCGGGAAGCGGGCGAGCGCGTCCGCCTCCAGCCCGACCATCGCCAGGAGCTCGCGGGCGCGCTCGCGCCGCCGGGCCGCCGGCACCCCGTGGATCTCCATCGGCTCGGCGAGGATCTGGCGCACGCTGAGGCGCGGATCGAGGGAGGCGTAGGGATCCTGGAACACGAACTGCACCTGCCGCCGGTAGGCGAACAGGTCCGCCCCCGCGAGCGCGTGCACGTCGCGGGGTCCGGTGCCGCCGTCGAACAGGACGCGGCCGGCATCGGGCTTCAGCGCCCGCATGATCATCTTCGAGACGGTGGTCTTGCCGGAGCCGGATTCGCCCACGAGCCCGAGCGTCCGGCCCGGCTCCAGGCAGAGCGACACGTCCGAGACGGCCCGCACCAGCCGGGGCTTGTCCCAGATCCGGCCGGCCCGCAGCGCGAAGGTCTTCGAGACGCCCTCGACCCGCAGGATCGGGCCGGCGGCGCGCGCGGGCGGACGGGCCGGGGGAATCGCCGCGCGGGCCGGGCGGATCGGGGTCAGGCGCTCGCCCGGGGCCATGTCGAAGCGCGGCACCGCGTCGAGGAGCGCCCGCAGGTAGGCGTGGCCGGGCGCGCGCATCACCGCCTCGCGCGGACCGGATTCGACCAGGCGCCCGCGGTACAGCACCGCCACGTCGTGGGCCATGTTGGCCACCACGCCGAGATCGTGGGTGATCAGCAGGATGCCCATGCCGTCCTCCGCCTGGAGGCGGGCGAGCAGCGCCAGGATCTGGGCCTGGGTGGTGACGTCGAGCGCGGTGGTCGGCTCGTCGGCGATGAGGAGCGCGGGCTTCAGGATGATCGCCATCGCGATCATCGCGCGCTGGCGCAGGCCGCCCGACAGCTCGAACGGGTAGGTCCGCAGGCCCCGCTCGGGGTCGGGGAAGCCGACATGGGCCAGCGCCTCCCGGGTGCGCGCGGCCGCCTCCCGGGCGGAGGCGCCGGTATGGACGCGCAGGGCTTCGCCGATCTGGTCGCCGACCGTGTGGAGCGGCGACAGGCAGGTCATCGGCTCCTGGAAGATCATGGCGATGCGGTCGCCCCGCACCGCGCGCATCGCCGCCCCGTCGGGCGGGAGGGCCGCGAGGTCCTGCCCCTCGAACAGGATCCGCCCGCCCGTGATCGCGGCGGCGCGGGGCAGGATCCGCAGGATCGCCTGCGCGGTCACCGACTTGCCGGAGCCCGACTCCCCGACGAGGGCGAGCGTGCGCCCGCGCATCACGTCGAGGGAGAGGCCGTGCAGCGCCTCGAACGGCCCGGACTCGGTGCGGAAGGCGACCTTGAGGTCGCGGATCGAGAGAAGCGGCGTCACGATGGCCTCGCCCCGGGACGAGACCACGGCGCGGCGCCCGCGTCCACGGGCGGGCGCGCGAACAGGTGTCGCGGATCCAGAACCGTCACGGCCGGATGGCCGAGGAGCAGCGGCAGCAGGGCTTCGAGGACGGCCCAGAGCCGGTCGTCGTGGGCGAGGTGGTGGGTGAGGATGCCGACCGGATCGCCGGCCGCCAGCCGCGCCACGAGGTCTTCCACCAGGCGCGCGGGATCGGCGAGCGAGCGGGTGCCGCGCCAGTCGATCGGGTCGATGTGGATGTCGGCGCGCACCAGGCCCGCGGTCGGCAGCGGGGCCCGGCGCGGCACGGCGGCCGAGAGGCCGGCATAGCCGAGATCCGGCAAGGCCGCGGCGAGATCGGGCGCGAGCCGGTTCCAGGGCGGCACGAAGACCGGCAGCAGGGCGTCCTCCGGCAGGCTCTCCCGGGCGCGGCGCAGGCCCTCCCGGGCGTCGGAGGCCAGCGCGGCGAGCGGGCGGTGCGGGCCGAACTCGGCGGGCTTCTCGCCCGCGGGCGCGTGGTTCGCGTGGGCGAGGCCGTGCACGGCGAGGCGCGCGCCCGGCGCGCCGTCGAGGCGCCGCCCGAGCGAGGGCGCGATGCCGGCCGGGATCGCCGCCAGGAGGATCGGGGCGGCGCAGGCGTCGCTCAGGGCGAGCAGCCGGTCGAGGGCGGGCGTGGCCGCGACCGCGTCGTCGTCCCGCCACCAGACGGGGGTGGGCGGACGGGTCTCGGCGTGACGGTCGAGGGCGGCGCGCAGGCGGTCGAGCGCAGATCCCCCTCCCCCCGCAGAGGGAGGAGGAAGGACCGGGGGGAGCGTCGCTCCCACCCCGTTCCGCACCATCGCCTCCACCAGCGCCACCGTCCGCCCCGCCCCGTCGAGCGCGAGCCCGTGCGGCGGCAGCGGGGCGCGGGGTGCCTCCGCGACAGCCCGCAGCAGCGCGTCGGCGTCGAGCCCGGCCTCGGGCACCACCCGCGCCAGCCCGCGCTCCGCGAACCGCTCGGCGCGCAGGCGCTGCTCGGTCTCGCGGCCGGCCTCGAAGGGGACGAGCAGGGCGGGCGTCCCCGTGGCGAGGAGATCGACCGCGGTGTTGTAGCCGCACTGGCTCACCGCCAGCGCCGCACGGGCCAGCAGCGCCCGGTAATCCGGCCGCGCCCGCTCCACCGTGCCGGGGGGCAGCCCGGCCGCGAGCGCGGAGAGATCCGCCTCCGGCACGCCGTGGCCGGCCAGGATCCGCCAGCCGAGATCCGGCCTCCGGCGGGCCGCCTCGGCGGCGGCGGCGAGCATCCCGAGCCCCGCCGCGCTCGACCCGGCCGAGACCAGGATGCCGGCGCGGTCGGACGCTGTGGGGACGGCCCCGCCCTCGTCGACGTAGCCGGTGTAGTGCAGCCGGACTGCCAGCCCGGCATCGACCGGCCAGGAGGCGTCGAGGGGCGCGAGCCCCGGGTCGGCGTGCACCAAGACCCCGTCGTAGAGGGCGGCCACCCGCGCGTGCGCCTCGGCGACCCGCCCGGGCTTCTCCGGCGCGACCAGGATGTCGCGGATCGAGGCGAGGACGAGCGGGCGCGGGGCCCCGGCGCGGGCGGCCTCGACCAGCGCCAGGAACTCGCCCGCCAGCGCCCGCCGGCCGAAGGGGAACAGCTCGGTGATCAGGACGTCGGGCGCGGCCTCCTCCAGCGCCGCCAGGAGCATCGACCGGCGCCGGTCGAGGAGCGCGGCGCCGGCCGGCCCTCCGTCGGCGGCGCGCAGCTCCGAGAAGGCCGTGCCGCGCACGCGCAGCGGCGGCAGCTGGACGAGGCGCACGCGATCGAGCCGCACCAGCGGGGCGGGCATGCCGCCGCTCGCCAGGACGACGTCGTGCCCGGCCGCCGCGAAGGCGCGGGCCAGCGCCGCCGCCCGGGTGAGATGGCCGGCGCCGAGCAGGTGCGTGACGGCGATCAGGACGCGCATGCGCAGGCCCCGGCGGGGCGGGCGGCGGCCTCCCGCACGGGCTCGAGCCCGGCGCTGGCGGCGAGCCGCGCCGCGATCAGGTCGATGCCCGGATCGAGGGCGAAGTCGGCGACGAGGCGCGCCCGCGCGGCCCCGGCGAGGCGGCGGCGCAGGTCCGGGTCGCGGGCGAGCCGCGCCAGCGCCCCGGCCAGGGCCGCCGGGTCGCCGGGGGGCACGAGGAGCCCGTGCGTGCCGGACGCGATGAATTCCGGCGTGCCGGCAAACGCGGTCGCGAGGATCGGCAGGTCCTGGCTCGCCGCCTCCATCAGCACGTTCGGCAGCCCGTCCCGGTCGCCGCCGGGGGCGGGCTTGGTCGGGAGCACGAAGAGGTCGGCCTCGCGCATCGCGGCGATCACGGCGGGCTGGGCCAGCGCGCCCCGGAACGCGACCCGGTCGGCGAGACCGAGCGCGGCCGCCCGCGCCTCGGTCGCGGCCCGGATCTCGCCGCCGCCGATCAGCGCGAGGCGCCAGTGCAGACCGGCCGGCAGGGTGGCGAGGGCGTCGAGCAGGTCGTCGTGCCCCTTCTTGGCGACCATGCGGCCGACGCAGAGGAGGCGCAGCGGGTCGGCCGGGTCGGTGCCGTCGCGCGGCGGGCGCGGGGGCGGCGGGGCGGGAAAGCGCGCGAGGTCGAGGCCGTGATAGGCGAGCGCGAGGCGCGGGGGGGGCCCTCCCCCCTCCGGGGGGACGGAAGGCAGAGCGCGGGGCGGTTGCGCCAACGCTTCCAGCCGCCGCAGCCCGTCCCGCGTGCAGGTGACGCCCCAGGCCGCGTCGGCGAGCTTCTCCCGCAGCTCCCAGTCCGGCGTGGTCCAGATGTCCTTGGCGTGGGCCGAGAAGCTCCAGCCCCGTCCGGTCAGCAGGGCGGCGTAGCGGGCGACGCTGGCCGGCGTGTGCAGGAAGTGGACGTGGATATGCGCCACGCTCCCCGGCAGCTCGCGGGCCAGCACCAGGGCCTGCCCGAGCCGGCGCAGGCGCGAGGCGCTGGGGTCGCGCGCGAGATCGCGCAGGAACAGGCCGAGCAGGCGGGGAAGGCGCGGCCGGCGGAGCGCTTGGCCGAGGCCGGCGAGCACCCGCAGCGGCGCCTCGTGCAGGTACTCCGGCAGGTAGGCGACCGGCGCGGCGATGCGCGCGTGCATCGGGTGGCGGTCCCGCTCGGTCGGGCGGCGCAGCGACCAGATCGCGAGCGGCAGGCCGCGCGCCTCCAGCGCCAGCAATTCCTGCGCGACGAAGGTCTCCGACAGGCGCGGGTAGCCCTTCACCACCACGGCGATGCGGGGCGCGCTCACAGGGCCTCCGCGACGGACAGCGGCCGGCCGGCGGTGAGCGCCCGCACCCGGTCGGCGACGACGCCCAGCCCGTCGAGCAGGCCCGGCAGCACGACCCGCGAGGGGGCGGGCTGGTCCGGCAAGGCGCGGAGCGCCGCGGCCATGCGCCCCGGCGCGCGCCCCCCGGCCTCCGAGAGCACGCGCACCAGCCCGAGCGCCTCGGCCGAGCGCGCCCGGATCTCCTGCTCGCGCCGGGGCTCGGTGCGCGGCACCAGGAGCGCCGGCCGGTCGAAGGAGAGGATCTCGCAGAAGGTGTTGTAGCCGCCCATCGCCACCACACCCGCGGCCCGGCCGATCAGCAGCTCGATCTGCGCGTCGAAGGTGATCGCCGCGAGCCGTCCCGGCAGGCGCTCGATCCGCGCCAGGAAATCCCTTCGCGCGGCCGCGTCCAGGAACGGGCCGAAGGCGACGAGCGCCGGCAGCGGGATGCCGGGATCGGCCTCGTAGGCGGCGATCACCCAGTCGATCAGCGCCGCGCCGTCGCCGCCCCCGCCCGGCGTGACGAGCAGGAAGGGAGCGCCCGCGAGCCCGGGCTCGCGCCGGGCGGGATCCGGCCGCGGCAGGGCGCGGCGCAGATAGCCCGTGTAGATCAGGCGGCGCTCGACGTCCGTCCCGAGGCCGAGCCCCGCCAGCGGCCGGTGCAGGCGCGGCACGCCGTAGACCCAGACCTCGTCGTAGTGGCGCTCCAGCACCGCGCCCGCGCCCTTGCGGGCCCACTCGGCGGCCAGCCGCGCGGGGTCGTCGAGCACGTCGCGCAGGCCCAGCACCGGGCGGCAGCCGCGCGCGGGCGCGCGCTCCAGCACCGGCAGCATCTCGCCGTGGAAGCCCGCCGGCTCCTTGTCCACCACGACGAGGTGCGGCCGGAACGCCTCGAAGGTGCGCAGGATGATCTCCCGGCGGGCCGCGACCGTCTCGTCGAGCGGGATCGCCGGGTCGCGGCTCGCATAGGCCCCGTCCGGGCGCTTCGTCACCGCGGGCACCGCCACGGCCGTGACGCCCGGCGTCGGCGCGAAGCGGTCGAGCACCGGCGAGCCCGAGACGATCGCGACCTGCGCCCGCGCGCCCCGCACGATCGCCTCGGCGAGGGTGCGCGCGCGGCGCAGATGCCCGAGCCCGAAGGTGTCGTGGCTGTAGATCAGCACCCGGCACGGAGGCTCCGGGCCGAACCCTGCCGGAGATGGACGCGACGCGATCAACGGGTGTCTCCCCAGCCGGAGCGCGAGAGCCTGTTCGCACACCCTGTGCCGTCGTGCCAAATGCGTCCGCGGCGGGGCATGCGTGCCGCGCGAGGTGAGGCACGGTTCGGACAGGTGATGATGCGCGCGTTGGAGCCGAAGCTGTTCGGGTACATCTGGCGCTACTCGCGGCGCGACCAGCTCGCGATCTGCATCGTGGTCCTCGCCTCTCTGCCGTTCTACTTCGCCTCGCTCGATCTGCCCCGGCGCATCGTCAACGACGCCATCACCGGCAAGGCCTTCGAGCGGGGCAACGCGACCGCCCCCTTCCTCGGCCTCACCGTGCACTGGCCGGGCTGGCTCGGCGGGGGCGAGAGCCGGATCTTCTCCGGCTTCGAGGTCGGGCGGACCGAGCTGCTCCTCGGCCTGTCCGGCCTGTTCCTCGCCCTCGTGCTGATCAACGGCGCGTTCAAGTTCTGGATCAACCTGCAGAAGGGGGTGCTCGGCGAGCGCATGCTGCGGCGCCTGCGCTTCCAGCTCTTCTCGCTGATGCTGCGCTTCACCCCGGAGACGCAAGGGGAGGTGAAGGCCTCCGAGACCGCCACCATCATCCGCGACGAGGTCGAGCCGATCGGCAGCTTCATCGGCGACGCGATCGTGGTGCCGGTCTTCCTGGGAACGCAGGCCGCGACCGCGCTCGCCTTCATCCTGATGCAGAACGTCTGGCTCGGCCTCGTCGCGGGCGGCATGGTGGGCGTGCAGATGGTGGTGATCCCGCGGCTCAGGCGCGAGATCATCCGGCTGAGCCGGCGCCGCCAGCTCGCCTCGCGCACCTTCGCGGGCCGGGTCGGCGAGGTGCTGGAGGGGCTGGAGACCGTCACCGCCAATGCCGCGGGGCGCTGGGAGCGGGCCGAGATCGGGGGGCGGCTCCACGGCCTCTACGACCTGCGCCTGCGGATCTACCGGCGGAAATTCGCGGTCAAGTACCTGAACAACCTGCTGGCCCAGGTCACGCCGTTCCTGTTCTACGCGATCGGCGGCCTGTTCGCGCTCAAGGGCCAGCTCGACATCGGGCAGCTGGTCGCGGTGCTCGCCGCCTACCGGGACCTGCCGCCGCCCTTGAAGGAGTTGATCGACTGGGACCAGCAGCGCCTCGACGTCGAGGTGAAGTACGAGACCGTGGCGGCCCATTTCGCGCCCCACCGCCTGCGCCCGGCCGAGCCGTCGCTGGAGGCGGAGCCGCCCCATCTCGTGGGGCCGCTCACCACCGAGGGGCTGTCCCTGCGCGACCCGCAGGGGGGCCGCGGCATCGAGATCGCGGATCTCAGCCTGGACCTGCCGGCGCGGGCCGCGCTGGTCTCGCCCGGGAGCGGCCTCGCGCGCCAGCTCGCCCAGGCGATCGCCGGCCTCGTGCCGCCGCAGGCCGGGGCGCTGCGGGCGGGCAGCCAGGATCTGATGGCCCTGCCGGCCGAGGCGCGCGCGCGGCGCATCGCCTATTGCGGCCCGGTGCCGGTGCTGTTCCCGGGCTCGCTGCGGGACAACCTGCTCTACGGCCTGCGCTGGCGGGCGAAGGCAGGCGCCCTCCAGCGCCAGCTGGGCCGCCGGGACCGCTACCTGGCCGAGGCCCTGCGCACCGGCAATCCGGTCGAGACGGCGGACGATCCCTGGATCGACTGCACGGCGCTCGGCCTGCCCGATGCCGACGCCCTCGACGCCCGCATGCTCGACCTGCTCGGGCGGCTCGGCATGGAGGACGACCTCTACCGCTTCGGTCTGCAGGCGCTGAGTTCCGTCACCCATGACACCCCGGCGGGCATGCGCATGATCCAGGCACGCGACTACCTGCGTCGGCACTTCGCGGAGGCCGGCATGGCCGGGCTGGTGATCCCGTTCGCGCAGGGCAGCTACAACCCCCAGGCGACGGTCGCCGAGAACCTGCTGTTCGGCGTGCCGCGCGATCCCCGCCTGAAGGGCCCGGCGCTCGCCACCGACCCGCGCTTCCGCGCGGCGCTGGCCCGCGCCGGGCTCCTCGACGACCTCGCGGCGATGGGCGTGCGCCTCGCCCGCGGCCTGATCGAGATCTTCCGCGATCTGCCGCCCGGCCACCCCCTGTTCCGGCGCTTCTCGCTGATCGATCCGGACGAACTGCCCGACCTCACCCAGCGGCTCGCCGGCATCCGCGGCGACGGGCGCCTGTCGCAACCCGACAACGAGACCTTCCTGGCGCTCACCCTGCCCTATATCGAGCCGCGCCAGCGCCTCGGCCTGCTCACGCCGGCGATGCGGAGCCGCATCGTCGGCGCCCGCTTCTTCGTGCAGCAGGCCCTGCAGGGTCCCGACGGCCATGGGATCGAGCCCTACGACCCGGCCCGGATCAACCCGCTCGCCTCCGTCCTGGACAACCTGCTGTTCGGCCGCATCGACGTGGCGCGCATGCACGGCGAGGTCGAGATCCAGAGCCAGGTACGCGCCGCCGTGCGGGCCTTCGACCTGGAGGCGGGCATCCGCCGCCGCGGACTCGAATTCGAGGTCGGCAACCGCGGCCGCCACCTCTCCGCCCGGCAGCAGGCCGCGGTCGATCTCGTGCGCGCCCTGCTGCGCCGGCCCGACATCCTGCTGGTGGACGGTACTGCGGCAGCCCTCGAGGGCGGGCTGGGGCGACTCGTCGCCGCGCTCGACCCGGATATGGCGGAGACGAGCCTCATCGCGGTCGCGGGCCCGGGCGAGGCGGCGTGCCTGCCCGAGCAGGTCACCGTCGCCCGCGCCGGGGAGACGCGGACGATGGAGCCTGCGGTCGCTTCCGGATGAGCGGCTCGGCTACCGCGCATCCCCTCGCCCCGCTTGCGGGGAGAGGGGATGCATCGGCTACCCAATCGTTTGCCCGGATCCCGCCTCACTCCCGCGCCCAGGGCGCCGCGGCGAGCACCCGCTGCAGGAAGCCCATCAGCGCCGTGACGCGAGCCGGGCGCGGATCGCCCGGCGGGGTGACGAGGTGGAGCGCGATCGGGGGCGGAGCCCAGCCGGGCAGGACCCGCTCGAGGCGTCCGCTGCGCAGATCCTCCCAGATCATGAAGTCCGGCTGGACCGCGAGGCCGAGACCGGCCCGGAGCGCGGGGGTCAGCGCGTCGGCGTTGTTCGCGCGCAGCTGGCCGGCGGGCACCACGCTCACCTCCGCGCCGGCCGCATCGCGGAAGCGCCAGCGGTCCGGGCTCGGCAGGTAGGCGTAGCCGAGGCAGGCGTGCCGGACGAGGTCGTCCGGATGCTCCGGCCGGCCGCGGCTCTCGAGATAGGCCGGCGCCGCCACGAGCGAGCGGTGGACCGGGCAGAGCCGACGGGCACGCAGCGAGGAATCGGGCAGCGCCGCGATGCGCAGGCCGATGTCGAAGCCCCCGCCGACCAGATCGACCTGCTGGTCGGAGAGGTGGAGATCGACGCAGACCTGCGGGTGCTCGGCCAGGAAGTCCGGCAACCGGGGCGCCACGTGCAGCACCCCGAAGGACATCGGCGCGGCGAGCCGCACCAGCCCCTGCGGCACCGCCGCCCCCGCGATCGCCCGCGCCTCCGCCGTCTCGCCGGCCGCGAGGATCCGCGCGGCGTCCTCCCGGGCCGCCCGGCCCGCCTCGGTGAGCGCCAGCCGGCGCGAGGTGCGGTTGAACAGGCGCGCGCCGATCCGCGCCTCCAGCCGGCTCACCGCCTTCGAGACCGTGGCCTTCGACAGGCCGAGATCCTCGGCGGCGCGGCTCAGCGAGCCCGCCTCCGCCACCCTGGCGAAGACGGCCCAGGCCTCGAAATCGGGAAGGCGCATCGGCTGGATCCGGAAACGATGGTTTTCCAGTGTTTCCATTTATAGGCGGGCCGGCAAGCCTCAGATTGTCCCCATCGAGAACGGCGCGACGCGCCCAGGCGAGAACGGCGCGACGCGCCCGGAATGGAGACGATCATGTCCGAGAACGGCATCCACCATGTCACGGCGCTCAGCGGCCCGGCCGCGCGCAACGTGGACTTCTACACCCGCGTCCTCGGCCTGCGGCTCGTGAAGAAGACCGTGAACTTCGACGATCCGGGCACCTACCACCTCTATTACGGCGACGGATCCGGTACGCCGGGCACGATCCTGACCTTCTTCCCCATCGCCCATGCAGGCCCGGGCCGGGTCGGGATCGGCGAGACGCAGGAGACCGCCTTCCGGGTGCCGCGCGCCTCGCTCGGCTGGTGGACGCACCGGCTCGTCGCCGAGGGCGTGCGCCACGAGGCGCTGGTGCAGGTCTTCGGCGAGTCGACGCTGCGCTTCCGCGATCCGGACGGGATGATGCTGGCCCTCGTGGGCGTCGCGGGCGCCGAGGACGAGCCCGCCTTCGCGGACGGGATCCCGGCCGAGCACGCGATCCGGGGCTTCCACGGCGTCACGCTGCTGCTCGCCGAGGCCGGCCCGACCGCCGCGATCCTCGAAGGTGTGTTCGGCTTCCGCGAGACCGGCCGCGAGGGCTCGGCGATCCGGCTGGAGAGCGGGGCCAAGGACGGCGGCCCGAAGATCGGCGGTGCCGTGACGCTCCGGGCGGTCGGCCAGTTCCTGCCCGGACGGGCGGGGGCCGGCTCGGTCCACCACGTCGCCTTCCGGGCGGCCGACGACGCCGAGCAGGCCGCGATGGCCGAGCGGCTCGCGTCGGAGCACGGGCTTAGCGTCACCGAGCAGCGCGACCGCAACTACTTCCGCTCGGTCTACTTCCGCGAGCCCGGCGGCGTGCTGTTCGAGATCGCCACCGACGCGCCGGGCTTCGCGGTCGACGAGCCGGCCGAGAGCCTGGGGCAGGCCCTGAAGCTGCCGCCGCACCTCGAACCGCACCGCGCCTCCATCGAGGCGGTGCTGCCCGCGGTCGCCTGATCGCAACGCCAGACCAAGGAGGTCGCCATGACCACGAGAGATCTCGGCCTGATCCACCGCTTCGAGCCGGGCGCGCCGGACCGCGCTCCGCTCCTCCTCCTGCACGGCACCGGCGGCGACGAGGGCGACCTGCTGCCGCTCGGCCGGATGGTGGCGCCCGGCGCCCCCCTCCTCTCGCCGCGCGGGGCCGTGCTGGAGAACGGCATGCCGCGCTTCTTCCGGCGCCTCGCCGAGGGCGTCTTCGACGAGGCGGACCTGCGCCGCCGCGCCCACGAGCTGGCCGACTTCGTGGCCGCCGCGCGGACGGCCTACGGGATCGGCGCGCCGGTCGCGCTCGGCTTCTCGAACGGGGCCAACATCGCCGCCGCCACGCTGCTGCTGCGCCCCGAGACTTTCGCGGGCGCGGTGCTCCTGCGGCCGATGCTGCCCTTCGGGGAGGCCGAAGCCGGGGCCGACCTCGCGGGCCGGCCGGTGCTGATGCTGTCCGGTGCCCTCGATCCGATTGTACCGGAGGCGAGCGCGGCCGCGCTCGCCGACCGGCTCGCCCGGGCCGGCGCCGCGGTCGAGCACCGCCGCCTTCCCGCCGGGCACGGCCTGTCCCAGGCGGACGTCGCCGAGGCGCAGGCCTGGCTGGGGCGGGCCGCCATCCCGGCGGCGGCGTAGGACCGGGGTCGCGCGAGGAGCGAACGAACCGCCGCGCCGGGGGTTCTCCGACCGGGCGGCCCGCCTCCGGGCCGCCCGGCACCCAAGGAGGCCCGGAGATGAGCGCGGCCATCGAACGCCGGATCCTCGATCGCCTGATCGCCCTCGGACGGGCGACGGGGCGGATCTCGTCGGAGGAACTGCGCGCGCACCTGCCCACCGCGACCATGACGGCCGAGGACATCGCGCTCGTGGTGCTGGAACTGGAGGAGGCGGGCGTCGAGGTGGAGTTCGAGGGGCCGCTGGAGGCCGCCGGGCGCCCCCACCCGGTCCGGCCCGTCGCCGAGCTGCCGCCGCTCCCAACGGCCCCGGCCGTCGCGGTGGCGTCTGCCCCGACGGCGCGGGCCGCGGCTGCGCCCGCCTCCGCCCCCGCGGCGGCGGCGAGATCCGGCCCCGGGCCGGCCGGCGGCGGGGTGACGGCGACCCGCGCCGTGCTCGCGGCCGGTGCGCTCACCGTGCTGGTGATCGTGGTGGTCTTGCTGCTCGTCCGGCGCTGAGCGTCGGGCGAAGGAGCGCGGGCCCTACTTGCGCGACGCCATCAGGTCGTGCGTCAGCACGGTCAGCTTGCCGATCAGGCCGGTGATGTCGCTGCGCTGGCAGGACCACTGCGTTCCGACCGCCTGCCCGTCCGAGGAGACCGACACGACGGCGACCGAGCGCAGCTTGCCCTCGCGGGCGAGCTTCAGCTGTTCCTGGAGCACGTCGATCATCGAGGCGATGTTCTCGTCCGCCTCGACAGTCGCGAGCTGGGCCGGGAACGGGACCACCGGCGCCGTCGAGGCTTGTTCACGCTTGCTCATCGCCGGACCTCTTGAACTCTGCTGCGATCTGCTCCGCCCTTTTACAGGTCAGTGTGGGCGCAGTGTGGCTGATCGCGGGCGGACGGCGTCATTCGTCCGCGGTGTGGCCCTTCGGCAACGAACAGGCCATCGGAAGAACGCGGGGCCGGCCGCGGAACGGCCAAGGTTGATAACGCGAACTCAAGCGGAACATTTAACCCGTCGTTAACCATCGGAGCGCGATGGTGCCCTCAGAACGGAGAGGGAACATCGATGCCCCGGACTGCCCAGCCGCTCGAGGAAGCCCGCCGCCAGGGTGCCTGCGCCGGCTTCGCCGCGAGCTTCCGCACCCGCTACAGCGCGGTCGCCGCCGAGCCCCTGCCGGCCACGCATGTCGATCTGATCCTGGCCCTTCGGCGGCAGGAGCGCGAGCGCGCCCGGGGCGCCGACCGCCATTGACGGAGTCGGTCGCAGACCGCTGTTTCCCAGTCGAGCGCTGTGAAATGCGGGGGTTTTGAGGGGGCAGCCAAGTTTTGGCCAGATTCCACGTATGTCTTGATCGCGGGGGTAACGAGTAAGGAGGCCGCGATGGTGGTCCTCGACCCGCGTACCGGTCGGCTGGTCTCGATCAGCCTGGGCGTCCAGCCCGAGAGTCGCACCGGTCCCGCCGCACCCCGGCCTGCCCGTCCGCCGAGCGCATGGCCGTCGCATCATCAGGATTCGCATCTCCGAGAATCTCACCGACAGGAGCCTCCGGACACTCCGGCGGACCGCCTGCGGACCCGCCGCGAGGGGGCTTGAGCCCCACGGGCTTTGTCCGGGCCCTCGCGTCCGCCTATCCTCCCCGGGACCTGACGGCAGGCCGGATCCGCGAACCGTGGCGCCCCGCTTCTACCTCGACCTGATCGACGGGGACGAGACCGTCCCGGACGAGGGCGGACTGGAGACCTCCGACCTCGACGCGGCCACGGCCCACGCCCAGGACGTGCTCCGCGAGATCCGCATGGCCGGCCGCCTCACGGGGGCCCATGGGCCCTGGGAGATCGTGATCCGCGACGCGCGGGGCCGGCCGCTCCGGCGCATCGCGGTGTCGTGAGGCGGCGATCCGCTCAGCCCGGCCCGGTCGCGAGGGCGAATCCTTCGTCCTGCCAGCCGGTGAGGCCGCCGATCATCAGCTTGACCGGACGCCCGCAGCGGGCGAGCCGCAGGGCGGCCTTGTCGGCCCCGTTGCAGTGCGGGCCGGCGCAGTAGACGACGAACAGGGTGTCGGCCGCCCAGGCCGCCATCCGCTCGGGCGTGATCGCCCGGTGCGGCAGGTTCAGCGCGCCCGGAACGTGGCCCCGCGCGAAGGCGGCCGGGCCGCGGGCGTCGAGGAGCACGAAATCGGGCGCTCCTCCTGCGAGGGCGGCGTGGACGTCGTCGCAGTCGGTCTCCAGCGCGAGGCGGCGGGCGAAATGCGCCTCGGCCTCGATGGCGGGGGCGGGCGAGGTCTCGGTGACGCGGCTTGCGGTCTGGCTTCCCACGGCGTGTCTCCTGTGCCGGTTGCAGGGCCAGGATGCGGCGTGGGATGAGGGGGCGTGAGCGCCGCTCCCGCCGATCCGCGTCAAGATCATGCCAAACGCTTGTCCCGACCGGCTCGTCGTCGCCCTCGCGTATGACGGGCTCTGCATCTTCGAGTTCGGCATCGCGGTCGAGGTCTTCGGGCTGGAACGGCCCGAGATGGGGCCGGACTGGTACCGCTTCGCGGTTGCGGGCATCGAGCCCGGCCCCCTGCGGGCGACCGGCGGCATCCGGATCGCGGTCGATGGCGGTCTCGACCTCCTGGCCGAGGCCGGCACCGTGGTGGTACCGGGCTGGTGCGGGGCCGCCGCACCCGTGCCGGAGCCCCTGTGCGCGGCGCTGCGGGCGGCCGCCGCGCGGGGCGCCCGGGTGATCTCCCTGTGCTCGGGCGCCTTCGTGCTCGCCGCGGCGGGCCTCCTCGCGGGCCGGCGCGCCACCACGCACTGGCGCTACCTCGACGCGCTGGCGCGGGCAGCCCCCGACGCCGTGCTGGTGCCGGACGTGCTCTACGTGGACGAGGGCACGGTCCTCACGGCGGCGGGCAGCGCGGCGGGGATCGACCTCTGCCTGCACCTCGTCCGGCGGGATTTCGGGCCGGAGGCCGCCAACCTCGTCGCGCGCCGGCTCGTGGTGCCGCCCCATCGCGAGGGGAGCCAGAGGCAGCGCGTCGAGCGGCCGGTGCCGACCGCGCGGGAGGGCGCCCGGCTCTCGCCGCTGCTCGACCGGGTCCGGACCCGGCTCGACCGGCCGCACACCCTGGCCACGCTCGCGGCCGAGGCTGGGATGAGCCCGCGCACCTTCCTGCGCCGCTTCCGCGCCACGACCGGCACGACCCCGGCCGCGTGGCTTCTGGCGGAGCGTCTGGCGAGCGCCCGCGCTCTCTTGGAGACCGGTGCCCGGCCGATCGACGACATCGCCGCCGCCTGCGGCTTCGGCAGCGCGGCGACGCTGCGGCATCATTTCCGGACGCGGCTCGGGACCAGCCCCGCGCGCTACCGAGCGGGTCTGGTTACGGCCTGAGGGGAAGGGGCCGGTTGGCGGGACGCGCTCTCCCTCCCCCCTCTGCGGGGGAGGGAGAGCACGCGCGGAAGGTGGCCGAACGGCCCCGCCTCACGCGCTCATCCGCACCTGCATCCGCGGCAGCGGCGCGCTGGGAGCCAGCCCGTACGCCCTCAGCGAGACGACCTCCGCCGGCCGGTCGTGGCGGGCCACCACCACGCTGTTGTCGGGCACCGCGATCCAGTTCCGGTGCTCGCGGTCGAGGGGCTCGGAGACCACCAGCACGCCGTCCTCGGACTCGCGGTAGTACAGGCTGTTGGCCGCGTCGTTGACCGCGTAGCGGAAGGCGTAGAGGTCGCGCCCGTCCGCGAGCGCCGCGGTGAAGCGGAACGGGTGGCCGCCCGCCGGGCCGCCGACGAGATCCGTGAGGGCGGCGAGCGTCGCCGCCGTCGCCTCGATCGGGTCGCGGCCGGCACCCGGGCCGACGAGCCCGGCGCCCGCGATCGCCAGGAACACCGCCTCGGAATCGGTCGTGCCGCCGCGAGACGGATAGAGCGGGTCGGGGATCAGCGCCTCGATCGGGCGGCGCAGGCGCGTCCAGTCGCCGATATAGCCGTTGTGCATGAACAGCCACGTGCCGCAGGCGAAGGGGTGGCAGTTCGGCCGGGTGATCGGCGTGCCGGTGGCCGCCCGCACATGGGCGAAGAACAGGTGCGAGCGCAGGTGCCGGCAGAGGTAGCGCAGGTTCTCGTCCGACCACGCGGGCTGGACCTCGCGGTAGAGGCCGGGCTCGGGATGGTCGCCGTACCAGCCCAGCCCGAACCCGTCGCCGTTGGTGCTGGCGGTCGATTCGAGCGCCTGGATGCTCTGCGCGACGAGCGAGTGGCCCGGCTCGGTGACGTAGCGCTCCAGCGGGATCGTGCGTCCCCGATAGGCGATCCAGCGGCACATGCGCGTCCCCACTCCCTCGTTGGCGCGGCAGGCGCCGCGCCCGGTCCCCATCGGCCAGGATCGTGGAGAAACCGCGTCACCTTGAGCGGACGGGCAGCCCGGCTCTAGATCCCGTGGGTCTGCAGCCAGGATTCCAGCAGGGCGACCTGCCAGAGCTTGGAATGGCCCTTGGGCGTCAGCGTGCCGTCCGGGTCGGCCAGGAGGTGATCGACGTAAGTGCGGTTGAACAGCCCGCGCTCCCGGGCCTGCGGCCGGTCCAGCACGTCGCGCACGAAGTCCATGTAGGGGCCGCGGATGTGCTTGAGGGCGGGCACCGGGAAGTAGCCCTTGGGCCGGTCGATCACCGCGGCCGGCAGGACCGTGCGGGCTGCCTCCTTGAGGATGGACTTGCCGCCGTCCCGCACCTTCAGGGCGGCCGGCACCCGGGCGGCGAGCTCGACCAGCTCGTGGTCGAGGAAGGGCACCCGCGCCTCCAGCCCGCAGGCCATGGTCATGTTGTCGACGCGCTTGACGGGGTCGTCCACCAGCATGACCTGCGTGTCGAGCTGGAGGGTCGCGTCGATCGGGTCCTTCGCGGCGGCACGCGCGTAGTAGTCGCGCACGAAGTCGCCGCTGTCATCCGCCCCGAGATAGTCCGGCGCCAGCGTCTCGCGCATCTCGGCGTGGTCGCGGTCGAAATAGACCCGGGCGTAGTCGGCGGCCGGATCGGTCGAGCCGGCCATCTTCGGGTACCAGTGGTAGCCGCCGAAGATCTCGTCGGCGCCCTGGCCGCTCTGCACCACCTTCACGTGCTTGGCCACTTCCTCGGAGAGCAGGCGGAAGGCCACGGCGTCGTGGCTCATCTGCGGCTCGGACATCGCCGCGATCGTGGCGGGCAGCATCTCCAGGGTGCGGGCCGGATCGACCGCGATCTTGAGGTGGTCGGTCTCGAATTCCCGGGCGACGAGATCCGAGTACTTGAACTCGTCGCCCTCGACGCCGTTCACCGCGTCGAAGCCGACCGCGAAGGTCTTGAGGCCCCGCTGCCCCTTGCGGGCGAGCAGCGCCACGAGGAGCGAGCTGTCGAGCCCGCCCGAGAGCAGCACGCCGGTCGGCACGTCGGCGATCCGGCGCCGCTCGACGGCGAGCGCCAGCATGTCGAGCACCCGCTCGCGCCACTCGGCCTCGCCGACGCCGGCATCCTCGGGACGCGGGCCGACGTCGAGGGTCCAGTAGGTGCTCTCCCGGCGGCGGCCGTCCGGCTCGACGGTCAGCAGCGTCGCGGGCGGCAGCTTCGTCACGCCCTTGAGGATGGTGCGGGGCGCGGGCACCACCGCGTGCAGGCTCATGTAATTGTGCAGGCCGACCGGATCGATCGCGGTGTCGACGTCGCCCGCCGCCAGCAGGGCGGGGAGCGAGGAGGCGAAGCGCAGCCGCCCCTTCGTCTCCGCGAAGTAGAGCGGCTTGATGCCGAGCCGGTCGCGGCCGAAGACGACGCGCCCGCCGTCGCGCTCCAGCACCGCGAAGGCGAACATGCCGAGAAGCCGCTCGACGCAGGCCGCCCCCCAGGCGTGGTAGGCCTTGAGCAGCACCTCCGTGTCGCTCGTCGAGAAGAAGCGGTAGCCCTTGGCCGTCAGCTCCTCGCGCAGCGCCGGGTAGTTGTAGATGCAGCCGTTGAACACGACCGCGAGGCCGAGTTCCGGATCGACCATCGGCTGCTGGCCGGCCTCCGAGAGGTCGATGATCTTGAGGCGGCAATGGCCGAAGGCGACCGCCCCTTGCGCGAAGAGCCCGCTGGCGTCGGGCCCGCGCGGGCTCAGAACGCCCATCATCGCGCGGACCGCGGCCGGATCGGCCGGGCCCCCGAAACTGATCTCGCCGCAGATTCCGCACATGGCAGCCGAACGCCTTTCCTCGGGCAGCCCCCAGGCGGCACAACCGAGCCGCGCCCGGGCCGTTCCAGCCCCGCGCGGTCGAAGGCGCCCCGGCGCGGTCCCCGACCTTTCGAATCCGTGACCGGCCGATGCACCAAACGGGCCGCCCGCCTCTGGATAGCGGGGATCGGTGGGGATGAATCCCGCTCTGGCGCAGGTCGGCGCGGCCTGGCGGGGCAGCGCTTAAAGGTCGATTCACGCCGGTCTCGTTAGCCTGCGGTTACCCACGTTGCGTACCCGAAGTGCCATGCCCCCATCCGTCGAGAATGCGCCGGACCTGTCCGGGCTCATCGAATTGTCGCGCGTCGCGCATCTCGACCTGAAGCCCGTGGTGCTGCGGGTTCAGACGGACCTGTTCGTGCAGGCGGAGCGCCGGGACCGGGCGGAGCGGGAATCCTTCGAGGCGCTGGCCTGCGGCCTGATCCCGACGGTGGACGAGGAGACGGCGCTGATCGTCGCCGAGAAGCTCGCCGCCTTTCCGGGCACGCCGGAGGCGGTGCTCGCCGCGCTCGCCCACCGCGGCGGGGCGGTGCGCGACGCCGTGGTGGCGGGCGTGCCCACGCTCAGCCCGCGCCTGCTCGATGCCGCGCTCGGCGACGGGGCGGACCTCGCGGGCGCCATCGCGGCCCGGCCGGGCCTCGACCGCGCCACGATCGAGGACCTGATCGGGCGCGACGACCCGGCGATCGACCGGGCGCTCGCCGCCAACACCGGCATCGTGCTGCAGGCCTCGGCCGCCGCGCGCCTCGTCGCCCGCGGCCGCACGCAACCCGACCTCGGCCGGCAACTGCTCGCCCGGCCCGATCTCTCGGCCGCCGAGATGGCGCCCCTCTACCTGCACGCCGACCCGCTCCGCCGCGAGGCGATCCGCGAGAGCGTCGAGGCGACCGCGGCGCTCCGCCCCTGCCCGCCCCCGCCCCGCGGGGCCGGCACGGAGCTGACCGGCCTCTCGGCGGCCCACGACGTCACCGGCTTCATCGGCTCGCTCGCCGGGCTGCTCGGCCTGCCGCGCGACTTCCTCTCCGCCTCGCCGGATCCGGGCACGCGCTACGACCTGATCACCCTCTGCCTGCGCGCCGCCGACCTGCACGAGGAGGAGGCGGTCTACGTCTTCCTCACGCTCAACGAGGGCGTGGCCCGCTCGGCCGAGCGCGTCTTCGACCTCGTGCGCCTGTTCCGCACGGTGAGCCGGGCAGCCGCCCGCGACCTGATCTCGGCGATCACCGACCGCCCCTTGCGCGAGCGCGGCGGCCCGGCCGAGGCCTACCAGCCCCACCACGCGCCCGAGAGCCCGAAGGTGCGCGCGGCAGCCTCCGAGCGCCCGGCGCTCCGCCCGGCGCTGCCGGGCCGGGTGCGGATGAGTTCCTGAGGGCCCACGGGATCGTCGGAACCGATCACACCGCGCCGCACCTCCCTCCCCCTTCCGCGGGGGAGGGAGATGCGCGTCATCGGCCCTGCCTGCGCCTGTACCGGGGGATGGCCCAAGAAGATCGGACGACCTGTCGCCCTCAGCCCAGCAGGCTCTCGAACAGCCCCCGCACCGTCCGCCGCTCCTCCTCCAGCTGCGCCGTCAGGGCCCGCGCGTCCGGCAGCCCCGCGGCCACCGCGATCCGGCCGAGCACGGCGGGGGGCGGGTCGGCCGGGTCGCCCTCGATCATCAGCCGCTGCCACTGGTGGATGTCGTCGAAGAGCCGGTAGGCCGCGACCAGGCGGTCGGCCGCCTCCTCCGGCAGCAGGCCCAGCGCGCCGGCCCGCTCCAAGACCTCCGGCGCGTCGCGGCCGACGAGGTCCGGGTGGGCCTGCGCGTGGCCGAGCACCAGCGCCTGGGCCAGGAAGTCGAGATCGAGGAGCCCACCCGGCGCCAGCTTCAGGTCGAGGGGACCGGCGTCCCCCTTCTCGGCGGCGACGAGGTCGCGCATCGCCCGGACCTCGCGCCCCACGCCCGCGGCATCGCGCGGCCGGCCGACCGCCTCCGCGATCACGGCCCGGATCTGGTCGGCGAGCGCGGCGTCCCCGCAGAGCACGCGGGCGCGGGTGAGGGCCATCAGCTCCCAGGTCTCGGCCGACTCGGCGAGGTACTGCCGGAAGCTGCGGGCCTGCGTGGCGATCATGCCCTGGCCGCCGCCGGGGCGCAGGCGCAGGTCCACCTCGTAGAGGGTGCCGCGCCGGGTCGGCGCGGTCAGCGCCGCGACGAGGCGCTGGGTCAGCCGGTTGTAGGCCACCGCGGCATCGAGGGAGCGCGGGCCGTCGCTCTGGCGGTTGTCGGGGTCGAAATCGTACAGAACCACGAGGTCGAGGTCGGAATCGGCGGTGAGCTGGCGCGAGCCGAGCCGCCCGAAGCCCAGGACCACCATCCGCCCGCCCGGGACCCGGCCGTGATCCCGCGCGAAGGCCTCGGACACCGCCTCCAGGCTTGCCGCCACCGCCGCCTGCGCGACGCCCGAGAAGGCCCGCCCGGCGCCTGCCGGCGGCAGGATGCCGGAGAGGAGCCGCGCCCCGGTCACGAAGCGCATCTGCCGGGCCGCGTCGCGGCTGCGGTCCAGGAACTCCTCCACCGACCCCGGCGACCCGACGAGTGCTCGGAACTGCGCGTCGAGCGCGGCCGCCTCGCTGACCGGCTCGACGAAGGCCGGGTCGATCACCGCGTCGAGCACGTGCGGGCTGAAGGCTACGGTGTCGGCGAGCCGCGGCGCGGTGCCGAGGAGGTCCGCGAAGAGCAGCCGCAGCCGCTCGTGCGAGCGCAGGATGATCAGCAGTTCCACCGCCGCCGGCATCTGCCCGAAGGCCCGGTCGAGGGCGGCGAGCGCCGCGTCGGGGTCCGGCGTGCCCGAGAGCGCCTGGATCAGGGCCGGCACCAGCTCCGTCAGCACCTCGCGGGCGCGGGCGCTGCGCACGGCCGGGCGCCGCCCGAAATGCCAGCCGCGCACGGTCTCGACCGCCCGCTCCGGCTCGCGGAAGCCGAGCTGGCCCAGCGTCTTCAGCGTCTCGGGGTCGTCGCCCGCCCCGCTGAAGACGAGGTCGCCGATGCCGGCCGAGAGATCGGGCTCCGCCTCGAACAGCAGGGCGTAGTGCGCCTGCACCCGGCCGGCATGGGCGAGCAAGGCCGCCTCGAAGTCCGCCCGCGTCGCGTAGCCGGCGAACCGCGCGAACCGCTCCAGGGCGTCGGCGGCCTCGGGCAGGCGCTGGGTCTGGGCGTCCTCCTGCATCTGCAGCCGGTGCTCGATGCCGCGCAGGAAGCGGTAGGCGTCGGCGAGTTCGTCCCGCGCCGCCGCGTCGATCCAGCCCTCGGCGACGAGCCCGGCCAGCATCTCCAGGGTGCGGCGCCCGCGCAAGGTGGGCCGGCGCCCGCCGAAGACGAGCTGCTGCGTCTGCACGAAGAACTCGATCTCGCGGATGCCGCCGCGCCCGAGCTTGATGTCGTGGCCGGCCACCGCCAGCCGCTCGTGCCCGCGCACCGCGTGGATCTGGCGCTTCATCGCGTGCACGTCGGCGATCGAGCCGAAATCGAAGTACTTGCGCCAGATGAAGGGGCGCAGCTCCGCCAGGAAGCGCTCGCCGGCCGCGATGTCGCCCGCGATCGGCCGCGCCTTGATGAAGGCCGCCCGCTCCCAGTTCTGGCCGACCGTCTCGTAGTAGCTGAAGGCCGAGTTGAAGGAGATCGCGGTGGGCGTCGAGCCGGGGTCCGGCCGCAGCCGGTAATCGACCCGGTGGACGTAGCCCTCGCCGGTGCGCTCCTGCAGCAGCTTGCCCAATCCTTGCGCGAGCCGGCTGAAGAACGGCGTCGGCTCCGTGCCCGCGCGGAGCGGCGCCGCCTCGGGATCGAAGAAGACCACGAGGTCGATGTCGCTCGAGTAGTTCAGCTCGCCCGCCCCGAGCTTGCCGAGCCCGAGCACGACGAGGCCGCTGCCGGCCTGTAGGTCCCCCGGATCCTTCGGGAGAAACCGGCCGAGATCGGCGGCCTGCCGCAGCAGCGCGTCGAGCGCGCCTGCCACGGAGGCGTCGGCGAAGTCCGAGAGCGCGCCCGTCACCTGCTCCAGCGGCCAGACCCCGCCGATATCGGCCATCGCCACGAGGAGCGCCAGCGCCTGCCGGTTGCGCCGCAGCCGCCGCCCGACCGCCTCGAGATCGACGTTCGAGCCCGGCTCCGGCCGCCCGGCCGCGCGCTGGTCGGCGACGAGCCGGGCGAGGTTCTCCTCCGGGCTGGCCTCAAGGAGCTGGCCGAGCCGCTCGGGATCGCGCGTCGCGATGCCCCACAGGAAGGTCGAGTGCTCGGCAAGCCCCGCCAGAACCGCCCGCACCCGCGGATCCGCGGCCAGCTCCGGCCGGTCCAGATCGGCGAGCCGCGCGGCGGCCCCGTCCGGGTCGGCGAGCACCGGCGCCTGGCACAGGCGATCCCGCAGGCTGTCCCGGCTCATCGACCCTCCCTAGCGCATCGTCCCGAAAGGCGGCGTCCGGCTTTCGGAAAAGACGATGCCGCATCAGGAGGTTAAAGCATCGTCCTGGATCCCGTATCCGGGACGATGCTCTGGCGCTCCTCCGCTCTTGCCGGCAAGGTTACCACGACGCGCAGGCCCGGCGCATTGTCTTCGAGCGCGAGGCTGCCGTGGTGCAGCCGCACCACGGCGTTGACGAGGCTGAGCCCCAGCCCGAACCCGGGTGCGGAGCGGGCCGCCTCCAGCCGCACGAAGCGGTCGAGCACCCGGCCGCGCTCGGCCTCCGGGATGCCGGGCCCGGAATCGGAGACGCTCAACCGGATCGTGTCCCCCGCCCGCGCGGCCGCGACCGCGATGGTGCCGCCGCCCCGGCGCCCGTACTTGATCGCGTTGTCGATGAGGTTCGCCAGCGCCTGTCCGATCAGCTCGCGGTTGCCCGTGACGCCGAGTCCGTCCGGCGCCGCGACGGTGAGGCTCACCCCCTGCTCCTCGGCGAGCGCCTCGTAGAGCTCGCCCACCCCGCGCACCACCGGCCCGAGATCGAGGGTGCCGAGCGCCGCGCCGCGGTCGTCCGCCTCCAGCCGCGCGATCATCAGGAGGGCGTTGAACACCCGGATCAGCCCGTCGCTCTCCTCGATCACGCCCTCCAGCGCAGCGCGCAGCGCCTCCGGCGAGTCGGAGCCCGCAAGCGCCGCCTCGGCCCGGTTACGCAGGCGCGTCAGCGGCGTCTTCAGGTCGTGGGCGATGTTGTCCGAGACCTCGCGCAGGCCCCGCATCAGCTCGCCGATGCGCTCCAGCATCCGGTTGAGGTTGAGCGCCAGCCGGTCGAGCTCGTCGCCGTTGCCGGCCAGCCGCAGCCGGTCGCCGAGATTGCCCGCCATGATGGCCCGCGTGGTTTCGGTCATCGCGTCGACCCGGGCGAGCACCCGGCTCGCCACGAACCAGCCGCCGACGACGCCGAGCAGCACCACCACGGCGAGGGAGGAGCCGAAGGCCCGCCCGATCACCGCGCGCAGCCGGTCGCGCTCCTCGGTGTCGCGCCCGACCAGCAGCCGGAAGCCGCCCGGCAGGGTGAAGATCCGCACGATCGCCCGGTGCACCTCGCCGTCCGTGCTGCCGCGCGCGTAGGCGGTCTCGACCTGCCCCGGGCGGGACAGGATCGCGGCCGGCACCTCGGCGACGTTGCCGACCACGTGCTCGCCCGCCGCCGTGGTGACGAGGTAGAGCGAGGCGCCGGGCTCGCGCGAGCGGCGCTCGACGACGTTGATCAGCCGGCGCAGGCCCCCGGCATTGTACTGCTCGGACAGGCCGTTGATCTCGGCGTCGATCGTCGAGACGATCTGGTCGTCGAGCACGCGGCGCGCGTTCCAGGCGACGTAGCCGAGCGCCACCACCGCGCAGGCCGCGAAGACCACGAGATAGGCCAGCGACAGCTTGAAGGCCGTGGTGCGGAAGAGTTTTTGTACTTTTGCCCAGGCGCTCTCGGGCGTCGCCTCGTCAGCGCTCATCCGCCCGCAGCACGTAGCCGGCGCCCCGCACCGTGTGGATCATCGGGTGCTCGAACCCCCGGTCGATCTTGGCGCGCAGGCGCGACACGTGCACGTCGATCACGTTGGTCTGCGGGTCGAAATGGTAATCCCAGACATGCTCCAGCAGCATCGTGCGGGTCACCACTTGGCCGGCATGGCGCATCATGTACTCCAAGAGCCGGAACTCGCGCGGCTGCAGCACGATCTCCCGACCCTCCCGCGCGACGCGATGCGACAGCCGGTCGAGCTCGAGCGCGCCGACCCGGTAGGTCGTCGCCTCCGCTCCCCCCTGCGCCGGCGCGGCGCGGCGGGCCAGCACCTCGGCGCGGGCCAGGAGTTCGGAGAAGGCGTAGGGCTTGGGCAGGTAGTCGTCCCCGCCGGCGCGCAGGCCCTTGACCCGGTCGTCCACCTGTCCGAGCGCCGAGAGGATCAGCACCGGCGTCGTCACGCCCTGCTCGCGCAGGGACCGGATCAGCGACAACCCGTCGAGCTTCGGCAGCATGCGATCGACGATCAGCACGTCGTACTGGCCCTCGCGCGCCAGCGCGTAGCCGTCGAGCCCGTCCGTCGCCTGGTCGGCGAGGTGCCCGGCTTCGCGAAACGCCTTGGCCAGATAGGCGATGGCCTGCGCGTCGTCCTCGATGATCAAGAGCCGCATGGACGCGCTCCATACAGCGGACGGCGCGGACGGCAAGCTCTGCGGATGCGGCGCGGGCATAAGCCCCCTCCCCTCTCGGTGAGGGCGCAGTCTCGCGCAGAGCCCCTTGCCGGAGGCTTCCCGCCGCATGACGGATCGGTAACTCTGAGCGCGAAAAAGCCGCCTCCTTGCGGAAGCGG
>JAESGJ010000275.1_pt1 | contig 46443 bp, 47 predicted proteins | sample 9266241 | NCBI WGS metagenome assembly JAESGJ01 (sample SAMN14514841, study PRJNA621669) | algae metagenome | isolation source: Brasilonema octagenarum HA4186-MV1 and co-occurring heterotrophs from wet... | place: USA: Manoa Valley, Hawaii | collected 2009-07-20
AAGCTTTGGACCGACGTCTCATCTCACATCCCAGATCCGCACCAGCACAAGGCCAACACAAACCCGAGACCGCAAGGACGACGCCGCCCACGCTTCTCTTTCTCAGATCAACTTGTCAAAGAGCGCCGGGGGCGAAACCCCGAAACCTCATCTCATCGAGAACAGCAAATACACCTGCCGGATCGATACACCGGGCGAGATGCGCTCGTGTTGCCGAAGAGAGCGAGCCGTCCAAGAGACGGCTCAGCGACCGGGCCGCTGCTGCGGCCGGCGCCGATGGGCTGGGGTATACGGACGCCTCCTCGGCCCGTCAACACGGAAAGTGAAGCGCCCGCGAAAAATCTGCGACACATCGATGACGGTCGCCCACGACCGACCTCGCGCAAGCGCGGGCCATTCCGAAGGGTGGGAGCGCTCAGTAACCTTTCTTCACCTGCGCCAACGCCGTGCGGAGTCCTTGCGCGACACGGGCGCGCTCCTCGGGCGAGGCGTCGCGGGCGACGGCGACGTGCTCGCGGCGCGAGACCAGGGTGAGGCGCTGGAGGCCGTACTCCTCGTCCTCAACCTGGGTGAGCTTGGTCCAGAGCGGATTGAAGCGCCATTCGCGGCGCTCGCCCCGGTGACTGACTCGAGCGAGGAAGACCTCGATCTGCGAGATCATCACCTCCTCGAAGGAGCGGCCGCGGCGAAAGCTGACCTTCAGCGCCGCGTAGATTGCCAGCATGTCGAGCCCGAAGAAGCCGGCCACCGGCCAGAAGCCCATGCGCCAGCACCAGATCGAGACGGTCAGAGAGACGAGGCAGCAGCCCGTCATCACGATCCGGAAGCCCAGGCGGCTCAGCGACTGGTGCGGCCGGATCGTTGCGCTGAAGACCGGACGGTCGACGCTGTCCGGGTCGAGCCCGTCGGGATGGACTGAGAGGTTGCCGCGCGCCATGCGCCCAATATAACGCTCCGATGCCGCCCAGAAAGACGCTCGACGCCAACACAACGCCGCGCGTGTCGCGGGCGCGAAAGGTCACGGCCAAGGTCGCGCCGCTGGCGAAGGCTCCGGCGCGGCCGAAGGAGCCGATGGGGCCGAAGACAGTCGCGGGCACGCTCGCCGCGCCGCTTACCGCCCATGTCGAAACCGCCCCCGAACCGGTCGACGCGGCGACCCTCGCCGAGATCTTCCGGCGCCTCAGCGCGCGCGACCCGGAGCCGCGGGCTGAGCTCGAGTATCTGAACCCCTACACGCTGCTCGTCGCCGTGGTGCTGTCGGCCCAGGCGACCGACCGCAGCGTCAACCTCGCCACCCGGCCGCTCTTCGCGGTCGCCGACAACCCGAAGGCGATGCTGGCGCTCGGCGAGGAACGGGTGCGCGACTTCATCCGCACCATCGGCCTGTTCAACACCAAGGCCAGGAACGTGATCGCGCTCTCGCGCATCCTGGTCGAGGTGCATGGCGGCGCGGTGCCGCAGTCGCAGGAAGAGTTGCAAGTGCTACCCGGCGTCGGCGCCAAGACGGCGAGCGTGGTACTCAACGTCGCCTTCGGGGTTCCGCGGATCGCGGTCGATACCCATATCTTTAGGGTCTCCAACCGGATCCCGCTCGTGGTCGCGTCGACGACCGACAAGGTGCAGGCCGGCCTGGAGGCGATCGTGCCCGAGCCCTACCGCCTCAACGCCCATCACTGGCTGATCCTGTTCGGCCGCTACATCTGCAAGGCGCGCAAGCCCGATTGCCCGGTCTGCCCGATCAGCGACCTCTGCCGCTACCCGGCCAAGACGCTCTGAAAGGTCCCGGATTCCAAAGGTCGAGACCTTTGGCGGGTGCAGGGCAGAGCCCTGCTGTCGGCTCCCTCGCCCTGGCAAAGCCAGGACGAGGGAGCCGATCCCGAGGCTCCGCCCCGGGACCCCGCCCAAGGGCCTCGGCCCTTGGGGATCCCAGGATCCTGGCCGCGGCGATCGGCCTGTGACGGGCCCTCCGGCGGCATCCGCGCAATCCCCACCTGCGGGCTAACGCGTTGTGCCGGAAGCCCGCTTCGGGTAGTTTGGAACCCGGCTTCGGGGGGAAATCGGCATCGCTCTTCTCCCGCAGCCCGACCTTTCGTCCGGTCGCCGCGCCGCGGATTCCGCCGTCATCGCCCCAAGGAGTCACGGCCCCATGGACTTCCTCAAACCACGGTACACGCCTATGAACCGCCGCCGTCGCATCTACGAGGGCAAGGCGAAGGTCCTCTACGAGGGGCCTGAGCCCGGCACGCTCATCCAGCACTTCAAGGACGACGCGACCGCCTTCAACGCGAAGAAGCACGAGATCATCGACGGCAAGGGCGTGCTGAACAACCGGATCTCGGAATTCGTCTTCCAGCACCTCAACGACATCGGCGTGCCGACGCACTTCATCCGCCGGCTCAACATGCGCGAGCAGCTGATCCGCGAGGTCGAGATCATCCCGCTCGAGGTGGTGGTGCGCAACGTCGCGGCGGGCTCGCTGGCGACGCGCCTCGGCCTGGAGGAAGGCACCCAGCTGCCGCGCTCGATCATCGAGTTCTACTACAAGAACGACCAGCTCAACGACCCGATGGTGTCGGAGGAGCACATCACCGCCTTCGGCTGGGCGACGCCGCAGGAGATCGACGACATCATGGCGCTGGCGATCCGCGTCAACGACTTCCTGTCGGGGCTCTTCCTCGGCGTCGGCATCCGCCTCGTCGACTTCAAGATGGAGACCGGCCGCCTCTGGGAAGGCGACATGATGCGCATCGTGGTGGCGGACGAGATCTCGCCGGACTCGTGCCGGCTCTGGGACATCAAGTCCTCGGACAAGCTCGACAAGGACCGCTTCCGCAAGGATCTCGGCGGCTTGATCGAGGCCTACACCGAGGTCGCCAAGCGCCTCGGCATCATGGCCGAGAACGAGAAGGTGCAGATGGGCGGCCCCCGCCTCGTTCAGTAGGGCGGCGCGCCGGGCCGGGCTCGCCCAGAAGGGCGCCCGGTCGCAGGCGGGCATGGGTCGAAAGGTCCGGGTCGAAGCCCGGGTGGTAATGGGGGTCCTGCGCCAGCAGCGGCCCCCATCGCTTCTCGAACGCCCCAATCTCGCGGGCGTGGCGGGCGGCAGCCTCCGGCGTGCGGCGGCGGCTCAGGCCCTCGTAGTGGTGGAGCACTGCCTCCGGCACCATCAGGGTGTGGTAGCCGGCCGCGTTGAGGCGCAGGCAGAGATCGACGTCGTTGAAATCGACCGCGAAGTGCGCGGCGTCGAAGCCGCCGACAGCCGCGAACTTGTCCGCCTCCACCATCAGGCAGGCGGCGGTCACGGCCGAGACCCGGTGCGTCAGGGTGAGGCGCCCGAGATATCCCGGCGCGTTGCCCGGGAAGTGCCGGTGGGCGTGCGTGACGAGGCCGCCCCCGGTTCCGAGCACGATGCCGCCGTGCTGGATCCGGCCGGCGCCGTCGACGAGCTTCGCGCCGACCGCGCCGATCTCCGGGCGCAGCGCGTGGCGAGCCATCCGCGCCAGCCAGGACGTGTCCCCCGCAACCACGTCGTTGTTGACGAAGACGAGGAGCCGGCCGCGGGCGATCCGCGCCGCGGCGTTGTTCATAGCCGCGAAGTCGAAGGCCCCGGGCCAGCGGAGCACGCGGGCACGACCGGCGGCCGACAGGGCGTCCAGATAGGCGCGGGTCCCGGGCTCGCGGCTGTCGTTGTCGAGGACGACGAGGTCGAGGTCGGGCCAGTCGGTCGCCAGCAGGCTCTCGACACAGGGGCGCAGCAGGTCGAGCCTGTCGCGGGTCGGCACGATCAGGCTGGCAGCGGGGTACGGCTCGGGCAGCGGGTGGACGATCCGGAGAATCCCCTCCCCTGCCGGCTCGATCGCGCTCGCGGCGCGGCCGGTACGGTCGAGATGAGCCCGGACCGCGGCCGCGTGCCCCCTCCCCTCCCCCGCTTCTGCCCGACCCGGCTGGCGAAGCGCGAGGACGCGCGGCAGGTGGGCGATCGCGGCCGGGCCGTAGCGCTCCGCGATCCGGAACAGCGCGTCGGTCGCGCCGGCCCGCGGATCGACCCCGGCCGGACCGAGCGCCGCGCGGCGGAGCGCGAGGACGGGACCGACATAGTCGAGGGCCGCGAGGAAATCAGGATCGAAGACGGGGCGCAGCAGCGGCAGGACCGGGCCGTCGGCGCGGTCTTTCACCAGGGCATCGCCGTAGAGTGCCTGCAGGTCGGGATCCGCGAAGGCCGCGCGGATCGTCCCGGCGGCCCCGGCCACGAGGACGTGGCCGGGCGCGCTCAGCAGCACGATGTCGGGATCCGCGAAGGGCTCCGAAGCTTCCGGGACGGCCGTCAGGATCGCCGGCGGCAGGGCAAGTCGGTGATCGATGCCGACGAGCGCGGCGAACCCCTGCCGCGCCCGCAACCGCCGCCCGGTGATCCGGGCCCAGAGAAGCGCGAGAGTACGGCCCGGATGATGCGCGAGGGCGGCGAGCGTCCCGAGAGGGTGCCGGGGACGAGGCTCGGAGAAGCGGAGGGCTGGATCGGGCGAGGCGGTCATGCCGTCCCCGGACGATGATTTCGGGCGCCGTGAATCCCGTCTCCCCACCTGCGGCAGGACACTCGCCTAGAGGCCTGCCCCTGGTTTCGGCTCGGTGGAGAACCGCACCGTGCCCCCTCTCCCCGCAAGCGGGAAGAGGGGGAGCCGCAGGACCTGAAGCCATCGAAGGGGGCCGGCATCACAGGCCTGTCGGTCTAGGAGACGGGACGGGGCGAGCGGCGTCCCGGCCGCCCTGAAGTGGCCCGTGGTGCCTCGCTCTCACTCCAACTCCTCCCCGAAGGTCGTGAGCGTGAGCCGGGGATGGTAATAGGGATCGTGCCGGATCACCGCGCGCCAACGCTCGGCGAAGCGGGCGGCCTCGGCCTCGAAGCGGGCGCGGGCGGGGCCGATCGAGGGGCCGCGGCTCACCGATTCCAGGTGCGCGAGCCGCGCGGCCGGCGTCCAGATGTTGCGCAGGCCCTGCTCGCGCAGGCGCAGACAGAAATCCACGTCGTTGAAATCGACCGGGAAGGTCTCCGCGTCGAAGCCGCCGACCCGCGCGTAGAGATCGCGCCGGACCGCGAGGCAGGCCGCGGTCACGGCCGCGACCTCGCGGGCCACCCGCATCTGGCCGAGATGTCCCGGAACGTCGCCGGGGCGGCGGCGCAGGATGTGGCCCGCGCGACCGCCGAGCCCGACCACCACGCCTCCATGCTGGAGCCGGCCGTCGCCGTAGAGGAGCTTGGCGCCGACCGCGCCGACCTCGGGACGGCAGGCCTGCCGCACCAGGGCGTCGAGCCAGCCGGGCTCCAGCACGGCGATGTCGTTGTTGAGGAGCACCACGACTGAGCCGGTGGCTGCAGCGACGCCCCGATTGACGAGCCGCGAGAAGTTGAACGGCTCCGGGTCGCTGAGGATCGTCACGCGCCGGTCGGCCCGCAGCGCGCCGTAATGGGCGAGCACGGCCGGATCGGTCGAGCCGTTGTCGACGACGATCAGCTCGATCGCCGGATAGGCGGTCGCGTGCAACACGCCGCGGCAGACCTCCCCGATCAGGTCGGGCCGGTCGCGGGAAGGGATCACGATGCTGGCGAGCGGGGCCGGCTCGGGCAGTGGCCAGACAAGGTCGGCCACGCCGTCGCGCAGCGCGACCGTGGCGGGCGAGCCGGCCGCGCGGAGGTAGCGGAGCAGGACCGCACGGCGCGGCGTCCCGTCGGCGAGGCGCGCCTCCGTGCGGGCGAGAACGCGCGGCAGGTGCCGGACATCGCCCGCGCCCGCCGCGACGGCGACGTCGAGGCGGAGCGCGAGGTCGGCCGGATCGCCGAGCGGTGCCCCGAGCGCGTCGCCGAGCCGCGCCGGGGCCGCGAGCCAGGGCCGGCCGAGATAGCCGGCGGCCAAGGCGAAATCGGGGCTCCAGTCGGGCTTCAGCCGGGGTCGCCCGTCCGCGCCGACCTCGTCCGCGTAGACGAGGTTCGCGGGCCCGAGCGCTGCAGCGAGGCTCGCGAGGGCGTCCGACGGCAGGACGTCGCCTGGTTCGAGCAGGCAGAGGGCCGTCGCCGCGCCGACGCTCTCGGCAAGCGGCTGGTTGGCACGCCAGGGCGCGAAGGCCACACGCGCATCGGTGCCGAGCGGAGTCCCGGCGGCGCCGACGACGAGGACCTGCGCCGTCCAGGCGGCGTGGGTCTGCGCCGCGAGGCTGGCGAGCGTGCGGGCGAGCGCCGCCGCCTGCCTCGCCCGGAGCGCGATCAGAACGCGGACCGCGACGGTGGCCGCAGCGACCGGCGCGGCCTCCGCACGGAGCGGGGCCCAGGCCGCGTAGTCGACGAGCCGGGTGACCGCGCAGGCGCCCCGCAGGGTATCGCGGTAGCGCCGGGCATCGCCGCGGGCGCGCTCATAGAGAGCGGCGACCGCCCGGAACGGACGCCGCCGCAGCGCCTGGAGCAGCAGCCCGGCATCGCTGCGCCGGCCGACGCGGTCGAGGCGGAAGCCAGGCGGGACAGCGAGCCGGATCCCGGCGGTACCCGGCGGGATCAGCCCGAGCCAGTGCGCGCGCGCACCGCCCGGCAGCACGAAGTCCTGTGCCGTGCCGTCGCCTGCCAGCGCGCGCAGGATCGGGCGCTCGGGGCGCGCGGCGGGGTCGCTGCGGTAGCTGAGCACGATCCAGCCGGCGAGGCCGCCGGGCAGGACGAGGCGAAGCTCGAAGGGGCAACCGGGCGGGGCGTCCGCCGCGGGCTCCAGCCGGAAGGGGACGGCGCGGCCGGCCCCGCTCAGGCCCGCGACGCCGTCGGCCTGCGCGGGCACGCCCTCACTGGGCGGCACCGCTCTCGCCGCCCTCCTGGGCGGCCGCCGCGGGAGCCTTGCGGCGGGGCTTCGGCTTCAGCGGTCCCTTCGGCGCCCCGGCCTTGCCGATGCCGGCCATGATCTCGTAGTCCTGCACCATCCCGGCCGGGACGACGAGGCCGTCCTCCACCGTCGAGCCGAACCCTTGAGCCTCGCCGGGCGCGACCGTGACGGTCATGCGCTGCTGGCGGGTCGTCACGGTCTTGTCGTCGTGGCGAATCTGGAAGGTGATCGGCACGTCGAAGCGCCCCGGGGCGCCGCCTGGCCCGAGCAGCACCCGCACCTCCGCGCCCACCTTGACCCGCACCGTGCCGTCGGCCTGCGGCGTGCACTCGCGGGCGAGGCGGCCGAGCGTTGCCTGCGAGCGGATGCTGCCGGCTGCGCCCTCCCCGCGGCCGCCGAGCGTCTGCATCGCCGCCCCCCCTTCCGGCACGTCCACGGTCGGGCAGTAGGCCGCCTCGGGCTCGGGCGCGCGGGAGGGCGGCACGGTGGTGCCGCCGTATTTCAGGAGGTTGGAGAAGATGTTGCCCTCCTCCGCCGGAGGGGCGGCCCGGGGTGCACCCTGCGCAAAGGCACCAGGTGCGCCGAGCGCGAGAAGTGCGAGCAGGGAGCCGAGCCGCGCCAACCGTCCGTTCATAGCTCGTCCCGCGATCCTACTTGAGGCTGTCGAAGCCCGCGCCGAACCCCTTCATCGACAGCGGGATGCCGACGCCCTCCTCGGGCGTCTGGAACACGATGAAGGTCGCCTGGCTGCCACCCTTGAACCGGGCGAGCAGGCCGTCGTCCATCACCACCTCGGCGACGCAGCCCGTGGTCAGGCAGCGCACGAAGCCGGCGCGGCCGATATCGGCCTGGTCGATCTTCAGGCCGAGGCCGGAGGGCAGCAGCACGCCGAGCGGGGCCACCACGCGCAGCAGGTAGCCGCGGTTGTCGGCGGTCTTCAGCACGATGACAACGAGGGTGAGGTTCGGGCGGTCCTCGGCGGCGAGGTACTGCACCAGGGCGCACTGCTCGGCCTTGGCGCCGGCCGGCGTCTCGCAGCGCAACTGCCAGTCGTCGAAGGTCTTGCGCACCATGCCCTGCGCGCCGGCCGGCGCGGTGGCTGAGAGGCCGGCCAGGGCGGCCAGACCGAGCGCGCCGAGAAGGCGCCTGACAGGACCGAGCCGCACGCGTCGTGGCACCAGCCAACCTCTACCCGGAAGCGTCCCGGGGGACGCGGACAACGGCGAAAGCCGCGCGTTGGGACCATGCGGGACCGCCCCTGTCAAGCGACGTGCGCCGTCCTATTGTTGCCGCAAAGCGCTATCGCGGGCCTCCGGCCACGCTTACAGATGGCTCTTCGCGAAACCGTCCGGGATCGGCCTCATGCGTCCGCTGCGCGCGCGTCTCCTCCTCACCCTTCTGGCGCTCGGCGCATCGCCGGCCGTCGGGGCGTGGGCCCAGGGGCTCCCGATCGGGGAGACCACCTATATCGAGCGCTCGCTCAACCGCGACGGCCCGCTCGTCGTCGAGCACCCGCCGGTCGAGCGGAACCCGTACGGGCGCCGCGGGGGCGATGCGGCCATCGCGGGCTTCTGCCGGGACGGGGGCTTCGTCCGCCGCCGCGACCAGTTCGGCAACCCGACCATCGTGCGCCAGCGCGAGATCTGCGACAGCGTCGCGCCCCGCACCCTGATGCCCGGCGAGGTTGAGCAGCGCCCCACCTGGCCGGCCGAGCGCCCGGCGGCCGTGCTGCGCGCCAAAGGCTGAGGCACTCCGACAAAGGCACTTCGCCTCTTGCACTCGGGTCGAGACACTCGGGCCGAGACACTTGGGCCGAGACACTTGGGTCGTGGCCCGGAACCGATGGACCGGCCTCAGCCGTAGCGGTGCAGGCCGGCTCCGTGGCGCTTCAGCCAGGCCTCGGCCGCATCCACGTTCGGGCAGAGTTCTCCGACAAGCCGCCAGAACCGGTCGGAATGGTTCATCTCGCGCAGATGCGCCATCTCGTGCGCCACGAGGTAGTCGAGCACCAGCGGCGGGGCCAGGATCAGGCGCCACGAGAAGTTCAGCTCGCCCCGCGCTGTGCAGGAGCCCCAGCGGCTGCGTGTGTCGCGGAGCGTGATCCGGGCCGGTCCCTGGCCGAGCCGCTCCGTGTGGTGGGCAATCGAGAGCTTCAGGTCGCGCAAGGCCTCCGCCTGCAAGAACGCGCGCGCGCGCCGCGCGACGTGCGCCTCGCCGCAGGAGACCGAGAGGACGGGCCCGTCCGGGCCGGCCTCGACGCGTGTCGCGCCGCTGCGCCCCTCCCTCCGGACGATCGCGTGCATCACGCCCCGCAGCGGAAACAGGGCGCCCTCCGCGAAAGCCACCCGCTCCGGCAGCTTGGCGAGCCGCGCCGCGATCCAGCCGCCGTGGCCGGCGGCGAAGCGCTGGGCTGTGGCCAGGGCCGTGCGGGGCGGTACCGTCATCACCACCTCGCCGGTCGCCGCCGAGACGCGAAGCGTCAGCCGCCGCGCGCTGTCGCGGCGGCGCAGGAGAATCCGGAAGGTCGCGCCTTCGTGATCGATCGCGATGTGGTCCGGGTCGGGGGCCGGCGCGGACCGCCGCAGTAGGGCGAGAAGCATGGCCGCACTGTAATCCGCCTGCGCGCGCTTGGCACGGGCCGCGCGGGCCCGGCCTCGCCGAGCGCTCTGGATAACCGTTCGGCCCGGACACGCGGCGAAGTTCGGCGATCGGATACAGGAGATCTTAACGGGTCGGTGGGATGACGACTGTGTCGGATCCTGGGTTGTCTCCGACGTCTGTTTACCACCCACGGCTTGCAATACCGGCGAAGATTATCCCGTGTGCTCGATGCTCCCTCCGATGGTTTCGGCCCGCGCATGCAGGCGCCCGGCCCTCGGCCGGGCGCTGCCGACGTTCGGGGCTTGCCGATCCGGGGTGACGGCGATCGAGTTCGCCATCGCCGGCCCGATCCTGATCATCGCGATGCTGGAGATCCTGCAGGGCGGGCTGTTCCTGTACAGTTCGGCCGCCGTGGAGCGGGCCACGGTCGCGGCCGCCCGGGCCATTCAGGTCGGCAGCCTCGACGCGAACAAGGCGGGGACGGCCGCCAGCTTCCGCGAGAAGGTCCTCTGCCCCGCGCTGATGCCGGGCATGCCCTGCAGCAACGTCGTCACCAATCTCCAGAGGGCCGACATGGACGGCTCGGGCTACGGCGCCTTCGTGAAGCCGGACCTGAGCGGCCTCGTCGCCGTCTCGATGAACAACAGCCAGACAAGCTACTGTCCTGCTGCGGCCGGGGCCTATCAGTACCTGCAGGTCTTCTACGCGATACCGCTGTTCAGCCCGATCTGGCGGAGCACGGTCGGCCAAAGCTGGAACGGCCAGACCGTGGCCTTCGTGCGCGCCGCGGCGGCATTCCGCAACGAGCCCTACACGGGCGGCAGCTTCGTCGGCACGGGTTGCTGAGCCGTGATGACCGCGCGCCTCCTCGCCCCACGCCGCACCGGCCCCGGACACCTCCGACCCGTCCTTCGCGCCTGGCGGGCCGACCGGCACGGCGTCGCGGGACTCGAGATCGCCTTCATCCTGCCGATCCTGCTCGTCCTGGCGCTCGTGGCCTTCGATCTCGCCCGCTACACGATCTACGTGCGCAAGGCCCATCTCGCCGCCGCCACGATGGCCGACCTCCTCGCGCGCGCAGATCCGGACCCGGCGCTCGGCAACAGCACCGGCCGGCTCACCTGGGCTAACCTCGACTCGGTGTTCCGGACGCAGCTCGTCGTCTTCCCCGAACTCATGAAGGAAGCGCAGATCCGCAACGAGTGGGTCTGGAGCACGGTGCGGGCATCCCTGTCCGGGATCCAGTTCAAAACTCAGTCGGGCTGCCAGAGCAACTGCACCTACACGGCCTACGTGGCCTGGACCGCGGGCCAGGGCCGCCCCTGCGCGACGCCCCTGACCGGGGCCGCGACGGCGGCGCAGCCGAGTCCCTCGACGCTCCCTTCGGACATCTTCGGGCCCGGCTTCCTGGTGGTGGCCGACCTGGTGTTCGAGTACCGGCCGCTATTCCTGCGTTCGGTCGTCGGTACCGTGACGGTCCGACGCTCCTTCTACGCCCCTCCCCGCTACGTCTCCTCCATCGTCTACGACCCGACCGCGAGCGCCGGCAACGCCTGGGTCTGCGTCGTTCCTGCCTGAGGTCACGATGTCGTCTGCGCCCAATCACCAGGGCCGCCTCGCGCGGGCCCTCACCCGCCTCGGTCGAGGGATCGCGCATCCCCTCGGCCGCCGCTACGCCGGGGACCGGCGCGGGAACGTCCTCATCATCTTCGGACTGAGCGCGCTGCCCCTGATCGGCAGCCTCGGGGCCGGCGTCGAGTACCTGCGCAAGGTGAACTACCGCGCCCGCCTGGACGACGCCGCCGACGCGGCGGCCATGGCGGCGATCACCACGGCGCGCGACTACATCTCGACCAACCCGAACAACCAGGCGGACCCGACCGCGGACGCGATCACCCGCGGCAAGGCGCGCGCGGAGGCGGTGTTCCGCGCCAACGCGGCCTCGACGCTCGGCGCCCTCTCGGTGACACCGACGATCAATCTCGCGCGCAGCGGGCAGGACCTGACCGCATCGGCAGGGTATTCGACCACCTTCCCCTCGCCCTTCGGGCGCCTGCTCGGCAACGTTGCCGCCTCCAGCCTCAACGTGGTCGGAACATCCACCGCCAACCTGTCGCTGCCGATCTACGCCGACTTCTACCTGCTGCTCGACACCTCCGGCTCGATGGGTCTGCCGACGAGCGCGGCGCAGCAGGTCTCCTTCGCCAAGCTGAACCCCGACATGGCGGATTCCAAGGGCAACAACTGCGCCTTCGCCTGCCACTTCCCGAGCTTCAAGGGCTACGACCTCTCGAAGGCCAACAACATTGAACTGCGCATCGCGACGGTCGGCAAGGCGGTCTCGCAGCTCATCGACACGGCCAAGTCGAAGGCGACCCTCGACAAGCAGTACAGGATCGGCCTCTTCCCGTTCGTCAGCTACATGGAGACCGCGGCCGACCTGACCCAATCGCTGGACAGCTTGAAACCCTACGCCAACAGTCTCGAATCCTACATGGACGTCGGCGATTCGACCCAGTTGCGGGGGAGTGGCGGCACGCATTTCGACAACGTGATGCCCGACATGAATAAGAAGATCACCCGCATCGGCGACGGGTCCACCTCGGCCAAGGCGAAGCCGTTCGTCTTCCTCGTCACCGACGGCATGGCAAACACGCAGTACTATTACGGTACCGCAGCGAAATACGATGTAAAGAAATGGACAGGCTCGTACTCGAACCTGATCGATCCCAGCCTGTGCACGCCGCTGAAAAATCGCGGCATCACGATCTCGATCCTCTACATCCCCTATTTGCCGATGGCGCAGCCGTTCAACGACAACGTCGGATATGAGAACATCCGGGTGAACAGCCTCATCCCGAATGTCCCGAGCGCGCTTCAATCCTGCGCCTCACCGGGCTTCTTCCGGACCGCCAGCGACGCCACGCAGATCACGACGGCGCTGAACGCCATGTTCAGCGACGCGGTCGCCGCTGCGCGCCTGACCCAGTAGGCAGTTCACGCGACCCAGCGTCGAGGCCGATGCGCGGTTTGCCGTCGCGGCGGGTCACGCGCTCGAACATCTCGCAACCTGCTGCAATCGAGCGGGCATGGGGCGCGTAGGCTGCCGGGTTCGTCGGGTTCCGCACAGCGTGGCGGGTGAGATCGGCGGCGATGCGCGCCGACGCGATCAGCGCGCGGCCGCCCTCGTACCGAGAACAGGCCAGATCCATCGGCTCCCCCCGGGCGTGACGATGGTCCCAGGCCAACACATCGAAGCCTCCCCCGGACTGGCGAAACCCGGGGCGGCCCAACCCCGTTCCCCTGCCGAGAGGTGGTAGACGCTCGGTCCGACGTTACTTCGACCTTTTCCGGACCTCGTCCGGACCTGTTCCCGTGCGCCGCGACGACCCGAGATGCCCGACAGCGATCCGTCCCGTCTCCTGCGCGACGCGCGCCACCTGCGCCTCGACACCTTCGTGCGCCTGCGCTGGCTCGCCATCGCCGGCCAGAGCGCGGCGGTGGTGGGGGCTCAGTTCGGGCTCGGCCTGTCGCTGCCCTTCGGCTGGTGCTTCCTGGCGATCGCCGCCTCATCCTGGCTCAATCTCGGCCTGCGCATCCGCTTCCCGGCGAGCTACCGGCTCAACGACGACGCGGCGGCTCTGCTGCTCGCCTTCGACATCGTCCAGCTCGCCGTTCTGCTTTTCCTTACCGGGGGCCTACAGAACCCGTTCTCGCTGCTGTTCCTCGCACCCGTCCTGATCTCGGCGACCGCGCTCCCGCCGGAGCGGACCCTGGCGCTGGGCCTCCTCGCGGTCGGGCTCGCGACGCTGCTCGCCCTCGTGCACCGGCCGCTGCCCTGGTTCGCGGACGGGCGGATCGAGCTGCCCTTCCTGTACGTCTCGGGGGTCTGGACCGCGATCCTGCTCGGCACCGCCTTCACGGGGGTCTACGCGTGGCGGGTCTCGGAGGAGACGCGCCAGCTCGCGCAGGCGCTCGCCGCGACCGAATTGGTGCTCGCCCGCGAGCAGCACCTCTCGCAGCTCGACGGGCTGGCGGCGGCCGCCGCGCACGAGCTCGGCACGCCGCTCGGCACCATCATGGTGGTGACGAAGGAGTTGGTGCGCCAGCTCGGGCCCGCGGCGACGCCCGCCGTGCGCGAGGACCTCGACCTGCTGCGCGAGCAGGTCGATCGCTGCCGCGGCATCCTCGGCAAGCTCACCTCGCTCGGAGCCGACGGGGACGGCGGCAGCTTCCTCGAGACGGTGACGCTCGCCCAGGTCGTCGAGGAACTCGCCGCCCCGCAGCGGGCGCTCGGCGTCGTGCTCGACGTGACGAGCCGGGGCGAGGGACCGGAGCCCACCTGCCGGCGCAATCCCGGCGTGATGTACGGGCTCGCCAACATCCTCGACAACGCGATCGACTTCTCGGAGACGCGGGTGACGCTGGAGGCGCGCTGGACGCTCGAGAGGGTCTCGCTGGAGATCCGGGACGACGGGCCGGGCTTCTCCTCCGAGGTGCTGCTGCGGGCGGGCGAGCCCTACGTCACCACCCGCAGCCCGGAGCGACGGGACGACGGCGCCTGGAACCGCGGCGGGCTCGGGCTCGGGTTGTTCATCGCCAAGACCCTGATCGAGCGCTCGGGCGCGCAGATCACCCTCTCGAACGCGGCCGGGCCGGGCAACCACGGCGCGGTGGTGCGGATCTCCTGGGCGCGTCACATCTTCGAGCGCGGCGCCGCGCCGCGACTTTCCCCCGAACTTACCCGCTCCTCCCCCCTCCCGACAGGTGATGCCGCACCTATATAAAGCGCTATCAGAACAGCGAATTCGAAAGGAAGCGTCCCCATGCTGACGCAGAGCGGAACCGCGACCCCCGGGCCCGAGGCCGACCCGTTGGCTGCCTTCACCGACCGCAGCCTCCTGATCGTGGACGATGACAAGCCCTTCTCGACCCGCCTCGCCCGCGCGATGGAGAGCCGGGGCTACGAGGTGCAGGTGGCCGAGAGCGTGGCCGAGGGCGTCTCCGCCGTGGAGAGCCGCGCGCCGGCCTTCGCGGTGATCGACATGCGCCTCGGCGACGGCAACGGGCTCGACGTGATCGCACGGCTGAAGGAGCAGCGCCCCGAGGCACGGGGCGTGATCCTCACCGGCTACGGCAACATCGCGACCGCGGTGAACGCGGTGAAGCTCGGTGCCTTCGACTACCTTGCCAAGCCCGCCGACGCCGACGAGATCCACGGCACGCTGATGGCCCAGCCCGGCGAGCGCGCGGACCCGCCGGAGAACCCGATGTCCGCCGACCGGGTCCGCTGGGAGCACATCCAGCGCGTCTACGAGCTCTGCGGGCGCAATGTCAGCGAGACGGCGCGACGCCTCAACATGCATCGCCGCACGCTCCAGCGCATCTTGGCGAAACGCGCCCCGCGCTGAACCGGCCAAGCGCACCTCGCGCAGAATTGGCCCGACGCAGCGGAGGCCCGGCCTCGGACGCATTGGAGCCGGGCCTCCGTCGCAAACGAGGACCACGCGCGGAGGCGGTTGCGCAGCCCGCGCGAAACACGCTACCTGCCGCGGCACGAAGCCGGTTGACTCGAACCGGAGACCGCCGGAAGGGCCTGCCCCGTGAACACCCGCAACCTGATCACGATCGTCAGCATGATGGTGCTGGTCGGGACGGAGGTCTTCGCCGTGGCCATCGCGGCGGGCTGGGCGCTGGCGGGCCTGCTCGACCTCGGCGACCGGGTCGGGCACGTGCTCATGGTCCTGTTCAGTCTGGTGGCGGTGTGGGTGATGGTGCAGCTCTGGCGCCGCGCCACCAGCATCGAGCCCCTGCGCGGACCGGCCGCCCGCTGAGTCCGGAGACCTCACCCCTTCGCCGACGAGCAGGAATGCCCGGTATTCCGGGGATACTCGATCGAGCAATCGACAGCCCCTCACCGGTTCGGCTAAATCGTCGCGGACCTCAGCCACAGACGACGCCGAGCGGCCGGTAGGCAAAGCCCGCGGATGAGCACCCCATCATGAAAGCCCGCATCATCGTCACCCTGAAGACAGGCGTGCTGGATCCTCAGGGTAAGGCGATCGAATCCGCTCTGAAGTCCTTCGGCATCGACTCGGTCGATGGCGTCCGGCAGGGCAAGGTCTTCGACCTCGAGGTGAACGCGACGGACCGCGCGGGCGCCGAGGCGACCCTGAAGGCGGCCTGCGAGAAGCTCCTCGCGAACACGGTCGTCGAGAACTACGCCATCGAGCTCGGCTGATGCGCGCGGCGATCGTCACCTTTCCGGGGTCCAACCGCGACGGCGACGTCGCGCGGGCGCTGCGGCTCGCCGGTGCCGAGGTGGAGCACGTCTGGCACGCCGATACGGCGCTGCCCGGCGGCACCGACCTCGCGGTGCTGCCCGGCGGCTTCTCCTACGGCGACTACCTGCGCTGCGGGGCCATCGCGGGCCGCGCGCCGGCCATGGACGCGGTGCGGGCCCACGCGGCCCGCGGCGGTCTCGTGCTCGGCATCTGCAACGGCTTCCAGATCCTGTGCGAGTCGGGCCTCCTGCCCGGCGTGCTGATGCGCAACGTCAACCGCCGCTTCATCTGCCACCGTCAGACCTTGCGGGTCGAGCGGGCGGACACGCGCTTCACCAGCGCCTACGAGGCCGGCCAGGTGATCGACGTCTGCGTGGCGCACGGTGAGGGCAACTACTTCGCCGACCCCGAGACGCTGGCCCGGATCGAGGGCGAGGGCCGCGTGGCCTTCCGCTACTGCGACGCGACCGGCGCGCTGACGGTCGATGCCAACCGCAACGGCTCGATCAACGCGATCGCCGGCATCTACTCGGAGCAGCGCAACGTGCTCGGCCTGATGCCCCACCCGGAGAACTTCGTGGAGGGTCTCGTGGGCGGCACCGACGGGCGCGGGTTGTTCCAGAGCCTCGCGGCCTGACTTTTCGCGCGCATCCTTAACCACGCGTTAGGGTTTCGGAGTCATCAATCGCGTAGTCCAGATGGTCTGGATGTCGAGTGGATCTTTCATCCGCTCTGTTTGATGCCTCCCTGACGACTCATCCAAGCCGCTCCTTACGGGGCGGCTTTTTTCTTTGGATTCCGCCGCGCGATCCCCCTCCCGTACGGCGGGAAAAAGCGACGCGCACATGGAAAAACCCTCCCGCCGGCGGCGGGAGGGTTGATGGAAGCGGACCGCCGCGTTCGATCCGTTCGCTCAGTACAGCCCGCCGGCCTGGGCCGCACGATCGGCATCCGGCGGCACGGCGGCCGGGGCGTCGGGCCGGGCCACGTAGGCGTCGGGCGGCGCGGTGCCCGGCTTGAACGCCTCCAGGATCGTGCCGGCGCCCTCGCCTGAACCGGCGCGCATGCCGGAGGAGGCCGCGACGCGGATCAGCTTGATCCCCGGAGGCACCCGGAACGGGGTCGGCGGCTTGTCCTTGAGCGCCTGCTTCAGGAAATCGAGGGCGATCGGGGCGGCAAGGCCGCCGCCGGTCGCGCGGTCGCCGAGCGAGCGCGGCTTGTCGAAGCCCACGTAGATGCCCACCGCCAGATCGGGCGAGAAGCCTACGAACCACGCGTCCTTGGCGTCGTTCGTTGTGCCGGTCTTGCCCGCGAGCGGCTTGCCGACCTGCTTCAGGATGGTGGCGGTGCCGCGCTGGACCACGCCCTCCATGATCGAGGTGATCTGGTAGGCGGTGAGCGGGTCGAGGACCTGCTCGGAATCGTCCACGAGCTTCGGCTCGTCCTGGCCCGACCACTTCTCGGCGTCGCAGCCGACGCATTTGCGGGTGTCGTGGCGGTAGATGGTCTCGCCGATCCGGTCCTGGATGCGGTCGATCAGGGTCGGCCGGATCCGGCGCCCGCCGTTGGCGAGCATCGAGTAGGCGGTGACCATGCGCATCACCGTGGTCTCGCCCGCACCCAGCGACATCGGCAGGACGGGGAGCATGTCGTCGTAGACGCCGAAGCGGCGCGCGTACTCGGCGATGAGCGGCATGCCGACGTCCTTGGCGAGCCGCACCGTCATCAGGTTCTTCGAGTGCTCGATGCCGTAGCGCAGCGTGTGCGGGCCGCCGGACTTGCCGTCGTAGTTCGAGGGCGACCACGCCTCCTGGCCCGGCCCGGCCTCGATGGTGATCGGCGAATCCTGCACGATCGAGGACGGGGTGTAGCCGTTGTCGAGGGCGGCCGCATAGACGATCGGCTTGAACGAGGAGCCGGGCTGGCGCATCGCCTGGGTCGCCCGGTTGAACTCGGACTCGTCGTACGAGAAGCCGCCAACCATCGCGTGGACGCGGCCCGTGTAGGGATCCATCGCCACGATGGCGCCCGAGACCTCGGGCTTCTGGCGCAGCCGGTAAGTGCCGCGCCCGTTATCCATCGCCTCGACATAGACCATGTCGCCGGCCTGGAGACTGGCCCGGCCGGCCCAGCGCATGCCCTCGGGTGCGAGCACGCCGGTCTCGCGGTCCTTCGAGACCTGGCCCGAGGCCTCGCGCCGGGGCTGGAGGCCGATCTGGAGGCCGCCCGCGCCGTTGCCAAGCACCACCGCGAGCCGCCAGGGCGCCACGTCGCCGAGCGCCGGCACCTCGGCCGCCGCCATGCCCCAGTCGCGGCCGGCGAGATCGACCTTGGCGACCGGCCCGCGCCAACCGTGGGACTGGTCGTAGCGCACGAGGCCGTCGGTGAGTGCCTTGCGGGCCCAGGCTTGCATCTTCGGGTCGAGGGTCGCGCGCACCGAGAGGCCGCCCTCGTAGAGCTTCTTCTCGCCGTAGCGCTCGGAGATCTCGCGGCGGACCTCCTCGGTGAAGTAGTTCGCGTTTGCGGCGTTCGGGAAGGCGACGCGCGGGTTCACGCCGAGCGGCTGCTTCCTGGCCGTCTCCTCCTCCTCGCGCGTGATGTAGCCGTTCTCACGCATCAGGCGGATGATCTCGTTGCGCCGGTCGAGCGCCGCCTGTGTCCTGCGGTAGGGATGGTAGTTGTTCGGGCCCTTCGGGAGGGCTGCGAGGTAGGCCGCCTCGTTGATAGTCAGCTCGTGGACGGACTTGCCGAAATAATCGAGCGCGGCCGCCGCGACGCCGTGCAGGTTGCGGCCCGGCACGATGGTGCCGAGGAAGATCTCGTTCAGGTAGAGCTCGAGGATCTTGTCCTTCGAGTAGGCCGCCTCGATCCGGAGCGCGATCAGCGCCTCCTTGATCTTGCGGTCGTAGGTCTGCTCGGCGGAGAGCAGGAAGTTCTTGGCCACCTGCTGGGTGATGGTCGAGGCGCCCTGCTTCTTGCCGCTCTTGGCGTTGGTGAGCACCGCGCGCACGATGCCCTCGGGGTCGATGCCGCCGTGCTTGTAGAAGTTCTTGTCCTCGGCCGAGAGGAAGGCCGCGACCACGACCTTCGGCATGGCCTGGATCGGCAGGTAGAGCCGGCGCTCGCGGGCGTACTCCGCGAGCAGCGAGCCGTCGGCGGCGTGGACGCGGGTCATCACCGGCGGCTCGTAATTGGCGAGCGCGGCGTGGTCGGGCAGGTCCTGGCTATAGGTCCAGTAGAAGTAGGCGCCGGCAGCCGCGGCGACCACGAACAGCACCGCGCAGGCGCTGAACAGGAAGCCGAAGAAGCGTAGGATCAAGCGCATCCGGTGTTCCGCCCGTCGGTGGCTCGGCCGCGCACGGACCGATCTCGGCATGGGACTCGAGGCCGCCCACGCCGCGGAGTCGGGCGCCGGGAACGGCTGCTCGCGCCCGCGCCGGAACCCTTAACGGGATGTGGTGCGGCGGGGCAATTCAGAGCCCTGTATCGACACCGGATCTATGGTGAAACTGGGGCGATCGACGCCGCGCGCCGCGCCGTCGCGACCGGCCGCCCCAGGGTGGCACGGTTGGTGAAGAACAGGTCCACGGCCTTGGCCATCGAGCCCGTCACGCCCTCGCGCCACTCGGGCGATTGGAGCATCTTCAGGTCGCGCTCGCTCGAGAGATAGCCGAGTTCCACCAGCACGCTGGGCACGTCCGGCGAGCGCAGGACGCGGAAGCCCGCCTCGCGGTGCGGCTTCGTGCTCATCTCCATCACGGGGCTGAGCTGGCCCATCAGCGTGCGGGCGAACCCCGACGAGAATCCGCGCGTCTCGCGCAGCGTCAATTCCTGCAGGATGTCGGCGATCTCGGGGGGCCCCTCCCCCGTCTCGGCGCCCGCGGCGGCATCCGCACGGTTCTCGCGCTCGGCAAGCTTGGCGGATTCGGCGTCGGTCGCCTTCTCGGAGCCGGTGTAGATGGTGGCGCCGCGCACCTGGGGCGCGGCCGAGATCGAGTCGGCGTGGATCGACACGAAGAGGTCGGCCCGTGCCTCGCGGGCGAGGCGCACGCGCTCGGCCAGCGGCACGAAGACGTCGCGGTCGCGCGTCATGCGCACCCGGTAGCGGCCGCCGCTCTCAAGCCGGGCGACCAGGGCCTGGGCGAAGCCGAACACGATGTCCTTCTCGTACACGCCGCCCGCCGCGATCGCGCCGGGATCGGTGCCGCCGTGGCCGGCATCGACCATCACCAGCGGGCGCTGGTCGGCGGCTTCCTGGGCGATGGCCTTGGCCGCGACCGGCGTCGTGTCTCCTGCGCCCGCGGCCTTGCGGAAGGCCTCGCGGTCGGCGCGCTGGAAGGGGATCGTCATCAGCACGGCGCCGTCGCGCGCCCGCGTCGCGGTCTCGATCCGGCCGACGACGGCGGGGCTCGCCAGGTCGACCACGATGCGCGAGCGCCCCGGGGCGAACAAACCGTAGCGGAAGGATTGGACCACCCCCTCGCGCCGGCGCCCGGCCTCGGGGCCGAGCTGGAAATTCACCTCGGGCAGGTCGATCACGGCCCGGTCCGGCCGCTCCATCACGAAGGCGCGCGCCTCGACCGGCCGCGACAGGGTGAGGGTCAGCTTGGTGGCACCCGGGCCGCCGGCGAGTTCCGCCGCTATGGCCACGGCCCGCTCGCCCTCCTGCGCGGCCGCGGGCATCGGGCCGGCGAGCGCCAGGGCGATAAGAACGGAGATGGCGGAACGAATCAGTCGCGCGCGAATCGGCATCGGTCTGAAAGTCTGTCTTCCGGCCTCCGTTAGGGCATAGGGCCGACAGGGTTAACCGATCGTTGAGCCGTCACGCGCGAAGCGCCGGCGCCTGTGGCGCGGCGGCGACAGCCTGAGAATAGAAACGCCGAAGGCCCGCGCGCGGTTCCGCGCGGGCGTTGGCGGACCGGCGAGCGGCCAGGGGCCGCCGCGCGGCTAGGCCGCTGCCTTCTGCCGCTGCCACGAGGTGCCCCGGGACGTGCGCCGGGCGATGTCGCTCCAGCAGGTCAGCGAGGCGTCCGCGGCGCGCTGCATCTCGCTGACGTTCAGGCGGATCATGTCGGCGGGCGATCGCGCCGCGCCGAGTGCCCGCAGGTAGCTGAAGACCGCCACGCTCTCGTTGTGCATGTAGTTCGCCAGCACGACGCCGATCCCTTCCACGTCGATCCGCGCGGGCGCGAAGGCGAAGCGGAAGGCGGTGCCCGCGGCGGGGCGGCCGGCACGAGCACCGGAGGAGCCGGTCGTACCCAGCCCCGCGAGGGCGGCAACCGGCAGAAGCGGGTCGGACGATACGATGGCCGGAACCGGAGCCTCACCGGACTCGTCCGCCGTTGCAACCTCGGCGGGCTCCTCCGAGACGAGCGCCGCCGCGGCCTCCGAAGCCGCCTCCGCCGGCTCGGCTGCAACCGAAGCCGACGCGGGCGCCGCCTCGGATACCGTCTCCGCAACGGTCTCGACCGGTTCCGCGGGTGCGGGCTCGGCCGCGGCCTCGGCGAGCCCGGCGGACGACTCGGACGCCGCGACGGGCTCCGTGATCTCGGCCTCGGGGGCGACGTCCTGGACGGGCGCGTCCGGTAGCGCCTCCGACACCGTCTCGGACGAGGCCTGGGCCGCGGCCAGGGCGGCGGGACCACGCCGCAGCGGCATCCTGCGGCCGGGGCGCGGCCCCTGGGGCGTACGCTGCTTACCCATCGGTCGACTCCTTCGATCGTCTGTCGGGCCGACATGCCGGCGGCCGGCCCGAGGCGATCCCGGACGCCGGTGCGGCCCGCGTCGGCCTAATCTGGGAACCCGCACCCATGGCGGCGCGGGCTCCCGACTGGTCGGCCCATCGACGGGCCGGAAACTCAGCGCGCGACAGCGTTCTGTGCGAGGCTGCCGAACTCCTTGGCCTGCGCCTGCAGGGCGGAGAACTGGCTGCGCACGTACTCGGCCTGGATCTCGTAGGCCTCGCGCAGGTCCTTGCTGCGGACGAGCTTCTGCACGTGGTCGAAGGCGGCGTTGGCGTTGGCCTGGGCGTGGTCGAAGCCCTTGGCGACCGCGGCCTGGACGGTGTCCTGGAAGGTCTGGCCGCCCTTCTGGAACTGATCGGCGGCCTTGTGGGCGTTCGTCATCAGCGTGCCGACGGCGTTGCGGGCCTGATCGACGCTCTTGTCGGCGAAGTCGCGCAGCTCGGCCGGGATCTCGAAATTCTGGGTCTGCATGGTTGTCTCCGCTCGTGAAACCGGGGCAGCCCGGCCGGGTCGGCCATGGCTGGCGAGGGAGATATGTTGCATTGCAACAAAAAGGTCAAGCGCCAGCGCAGACCTGCACTGTTCAAATCCGAACTCTTGTGAAGACCGACCCCGCACAATGTTCGCGGACGATGCGGGCGCACGCCGACCTGGACCGAAGATACCGACGCCGACCAATCCGCAGTGTGGCGGAATAAAGGGTGTCCATGCGCTCGTACCGGTGTCTTATCCTTTGATAAAGAACCGGCCCGGACACTGCCGATCTTGGACCGCTGACTCGCTATCAGTCAAGACTTTCAGGCCGGAACCGCCGCACGATAGCGATCAGAACGGTGCCGACACCCCGCGAGGCGTCTGCTCCGCGCAAACATGCTGCACCGCACAGCCGATCGGGGCGGCGCAGTCCGCCAGGATCCGCCTGTACAGATCCGCCGCGGCGTGGGCGTGGGCGGCGATGGTCGCAGGTGCGGACCAAAACCGGGCGTGCGCGGCGCGCCCGAGACGGGCCACCCGCGCATCGTCCCGGAACTGCGCGAAGGCGCGCGCCAGGCTTTCAGCCTCCGGCGCGACGACGAAGCCGGTCTCCCCATCCCGGACCTTCTCGGAGGCGCCGGAGCGCTCGGAGGTGACGACCGGGATGCCGGCGGCGAGCGCCTCGTAGACGGTGAGCGGCCCGGTCTCGTACCAGCGAGAGGGAGCGGCGAGTGCCCGCGCCCGCGCCCGCAGGATCGCCCGCGCGTCCTCCGGTGCCTGCCAGCCCAGGAGTTCGGCCCCGCCCGCGCGCAGCTCCGCCTCGAGCGGGCCGGTCCCGATGAACAGGGCCGGCAGGCCGGCCGCGCGCGCGGCCTCCGCCACGAGGTCGGCGCCCTTCTCGCGGGTAAGGCGGCCCAGATAGACCACCGCGTCGCCGCTCTCGGGGGTGGCCGGCGCCTCGAACCGGACGCGCACCGGGTTGTCGAGGCGGTGGTGGAAGGCCGCACCGCCGAACAGGGCGCCCATGCGGGCGCGGCTCGCCTCGCAGACATGGACAAGGTGAAGCGGCCGCCCCCCGATCGCACGGCCCAGGGCGGCGGTGCGGGCCACCCGAACGAGCTTGTGCAGGCGGCTGCGCGAATCGCAGGGGACGGCGATGCAGGCCGCGGACATCGGGCGCAGGGCGCAGGGCTCGGCCCGGTCGAACCGGTAGTAGACGCCGTTCGGGCAGGCGAGGAAGTAATCGTGCAGCGTCGCGAGGACCGGCGCGCCCGCCGCGAACAGGACCGGGAAGACGCTCGGCGAGAGGCTGCGGGTCCACTGATGCAGGTGGACGATGTCGGCTCGCGGCAGGGCGGCCAGCGCCGCGCCCACCCGCGCGGCCGCCTCGCGGTCCCAGACGCCCGAGACGGCACCCACCACGGCGCCGCGGTTCCAGATGTCGGGCAGGCCGAGTTCGACGCGCCGGATGCGCGGATGATCGAGCAGTGGATCGACCGGCCCGGGAACACCCTGCAGGTAGCTGACGGCGAGCCCGAGCTCGGCGAGGCCGCGGGCGGATTCGAGGGCGACCTTCTCGGCCCCGCCGCTCGGGGCGGCGAACTCGGCCAGGACGACGACGTGCATCGGGCGCCTCCGGGTCGCCGCCCGCGCGCCGGGTCTGTCAGGGCGGCGCCATCCTAGCCCGCGCTCGGTAAACGGCTTGCAACACCTGCCGCTCCCTCGCGTTGACGCCCGAATGCACCCACGGGTGCATCCCCCGACCCAGCGAGGACCGCCATGGCTGACCAGGACAGCAAGACGAACGTCGAGAAGCCCGGCTTCCAACAGGGTAGCGCCAAGCCCGGCGACAAGGCGAACCCAGACAACCGGCAGGAGCCGCTGAACGAGCGGCTGGACGAGGCGCTGGAGGAGACCTTCCCGTCGAGCGACCCGGTCTCGGTGAAGATCACCAAGTAGGCCGCGGGTCGCGGAGCGCCTGCTCGCGACCGGCTCGCCCGGGCACGGGGGCTCAGCGCGTCGGCGGGACCGGAAGCGGCACCAAAGCCGCGCAGAGCCTGCGGCGGGCGCGCCTGATCCTGACCGGCGACGCGTTCCGCGTCGTCTCGGCCACCTGGATGGCGGCCGCGGACGTTCCCCGGCCGGTGATCCGGGCAAGCGTGGTGAGCAGGGTCGTGCCGTCGTCGTCGAAATCGCCGTGATGTGTCGCCCGGCTCGCCGCCCCGGGCGCGACGAGCCACCGGGTCTTTGGGGCCTGCCAGAACCCCCTCGGGATCGCCCCTTCGGCATCGCGCTGCAGGCCGAGCAGCGCCGTCCCGCCCGATATCCGCGGCACCTCCTCCAGCGCGGCGCTGACGAGGTAGAGCAGGGACTTGTGGTAGATGCCCGCGCAATCGTCGGCTTGCTCGGTGGCGTCGTCGAGCGTGTAGAGGTCGAAGGCCTCGATCGCGCCCCGGGCGATCAGCGGCTTGTAGACCCGGTTGAAGACCTTCACCGTGCAGGCCGGGGCCCAGAGCGAGAGGCTCCGGATCGGCACCTGCTTGCCGGCGAGGTAGGCCGCCAGCCGGGCGTGGAAGACGGCGCCGGCGCTGTGCCCGACGAGATGGATCTCGTCGATCGCCCCGCGGGCGTGGAGGTCGGCCAGGTGGTCGGCCGTGAGGCGGGCGGCCCCGGCCCTGTTCGTCGTCGCCCCCTCCGCGTTCTCCTTCATCTCGTCCCAGAGGGCCTTGCCCCCGAGGAGGCGGGCCAGGGGCTCGAGCGTGTCGTCGACGCGGTCGAACATGAAGTCGGTGGCGGCCTCGAGGACGCCCTCGCTGCGGCGACCGAGCAGGCCCTCCCGCAGGATGTTGGAGAGCGTGGTGAGCGCGTCGGAGTGCCAGATGAAGGAGATCGGGTAGACCTCCTCGCGCATCAGCGTCTCGAGGTTGTTCGCCACCGTCTGGATCGCGCTCTCCGCCTTCACGAGGCCGCCATGGGCGTAGAGGACGACCCGCTTCGTCCTCCAGGCCGCGACGCGGCGCGGCAGGCGCTCGACGATGATGTTGCGCAGGCCGTCCGGCGTCAGGCCGTAGGCGCCGTTCGGGTCGAGCACGCCGTCGTTGCCCGCCATGACGATGTGGGGCCGGAGGTCGGCGTAGGTCCGGCTCTCGTAGCTGCGCGGGGCACCCGACATCATCGGGGCGTTGGCGACGGGCTGCTCGAACCGCACGGGCGCGCCGAGGGCGGCCACCCAGACGTCGGAGCCGTTGATGAGCCAGTCCGTGTAGGAGAGACGGGCGAGGCCGCCGCTGCCCCAGTCCGGCCCCCAGCTGTTCTGGATCCAGAACCCGTCCCGGTCGTAGCCGACGATGGCGAAGGCGTGGCCGCCGATGTCCCCCTGGCGATAGGCGATGCTGTCGTCGCCCTCGCGCACGGCCTGCCAGCCCGGGTGGACCCGCGCCGTGGCGAAGAGCACGCCGACCTCGGTGATCGCCGCGTGCATCGCGACGAGATCCTTGTGGTTCACGCGGAAATAGGCCCCGAGCGGCCGCTGGATCGCGTCGGCGGCGCGCTCCTCCGTGAAGGTCGAATCCTGCCCGTCCCGCCAGAGCCGCAGCGCGCACAAGCCGTGCTTGTGCCAGCCCTTCATGGCGCCGCGGGCGCTCGATCCGCTGTAGCTCTCCCCCGGCCACTCGTCGTAGCGCTTGGCCATGGTGTAGAGCATCCAGGCGCTGACCTCGCTCGCCGAGGGGTCGTTGCCGCGCGCCCGCAGGAGGTAGTTGGCGACGGTGGCGAGCGCGAAGCCGGTGCAGGCCCCCTCGCGGCCCTGGTCCAGAACCGGGATCCCGTAGGCCCGGTAGGCGGCGAGGTCGGAGGCGCCGGCGATCCGAACGAGCGTGGGTACGTAGAGGGTATCGCGGAAGTCGATCGTGTCCCGCAGCACGTCGAACGTGCGGTCGGGCGCGGCGGACGCTGCCTTGGCCATGCTGGGCCTCCCTCCGGGGCCGGGCACGCGAATCGGCGGGCGCCCGACCTCGGCCTCGGAGGTTATGCCAACCTGAGGTGTAGAGCATACCCTCTCTAGGGTATGCGCCGTTCGGGATCTCCGGTGCCCCGCGCGCGGCAGCCACGGCGGGTGGCCCCGCGCGGCCGGGCGGAGGACCGCATCGTCTCAGAACGAAGCGCGGATCCCCTCTCCCGTAGGGAGAGGTCTGCTGTCGCAGAAAGCCGGGTGAGGGGTATGAGGCGTCCGGACGGGACGCTGCCCTGAACGCGCGTCGGCCGCGTGCTCAATCCTGTCAGGTCATACCCCTCACCCCAACCCTCTCCCTCTGGGAGAGGGGGCAGGGCGCGGTTCGCCGCACGCGGCCGAACCCATCGACCCGAGGCCGTATCAGGCGGCTTCGAGCAGGCGGCGGGCGATGACCTGGGCCTGGATCTCGGCCGCGCCCTCGAAGATCGAGAGGATGCGGGCGTCGCAGAGCACGCGGCTGATCTGGTACTCCAGCGCGAAGCCGTTGCCGCCGTGGATCTGCAGGGCGTTGTCGGCGGCCGCCCAGGCGACGCGGGCGCCCAGCAGCTTCGCCATGCCCGCCTCCAGGTCGCAGCGCTTGCCCTCGTCCTTCTCGCGGGCCGAGAAGTAGGTGAGCTGGCGCGCGATGTTGATCTCCACCGCCATCATGGCGAGCTTATCGGCCACGCGCGGGAAATTGATCAGCGCCTTGCCGAACTGCACCCGCTCCTCAGCGTAGCGCAGGCCGATGTCGAGGGCCGACTGGGCCACGCCGATGGCGCGGGCCGCCGTCTGGATGCGGGCCGACTCGAAGGTCTGCATCAGCTGGGCGAAGCCCTTGCCCTCGACGCCGCCCAGGAGATTGTCGCCCGGAACGGAGAAGTTCTCGAAGGCGAGCTCGTACTCCTTCATGCCGCGGTAGCCGAGCACCTCGATCTCGCCGCCCGACAGGCCCTCCACCGGGAAGGGATTCGCGTCGTCGCCCCGCGGCTTCTCGGCGATCAGCATGGACAGGCCGCGATGGCCCTTCTCCTCCGGCTTGGTGCGCACCAGCACCGTCATGATGTCGGCGCGCACGGGATGCGTGATCCAGGTCTTGTTGCCCGAGATCTTCCAGGTGTCGCCGTCCTTGACCGCCTTGGTGCGCAGCGAAGCGAGGTCGGAGCCGGTATTCGGCTCGGTGAAGACGGCGGTGGGCAGGATCTCGCCGCTGGCGATCTTGGGCAGGAAGCGCTGCTTCTGCTCCTCGGTGCCGCCGCCGAGGATGAGTTCGGCGGCGATCTCCGAGCGGGTGCCGAGCGAGCCGACGCCGATATAGGCGCGCGACAGCTCCTCCGAGACCACGCACATCGCGGTCTTGGGCATGCCCATGCCGCCGTACTCCTCGGGGATCGTCAGCCCGAAGACGCCGAGTTCGGCCATCTTCTGGACGATCTCCATCGGGATGTAGGCGTTCTTCAGGTGCCACTCGTGGGCCTGATCGACCACCTCGGCCTTGCCGAAGCGGCGCATCTCGGAGCGGATCGCCTCCATGTCCTCGTCGAGGCCGGACGCGCCGATCGTGGCCGAGCCGCCGCCCTCGCGGATCTTGGCCACCAGCGCGGCGCGGTTCTCCGGCGTGTTGCCGTCCGCGATCATGGCCTCGACGGCCTCGGTGCGGAACTGCGCCAGCTCCTTCGCCGAGAGCCCGAGCGAGCCCGTCGGGCGCACCATCTCGCCCTGGCTCATCGGGATGCCGCCGAACATCTGGTCGAGATACTCGCCCGCGCCGATCTTCACGAGGAGCGTCTCGGTCTCGCCGAGCTGGCCGGCCTCGCGGAGGCTGGCCGCGTATGTGCCGAGCTCGCGCACCGCCTCGCCGTAGACGGCGAGCCAGGCCAGCCCGTGGGCGGCGTGCTGCTCGGTCTCGAGGCGGGCGGCGTCGATCTTGCCGTCGGGGCCCAGCACGCGGGTGCGCACCCGGCGCGTCGCCTCGGCGACGAGCTTCTTGGCCGCCGCGCCCGCCTCGGCGGACAGGGCGACGACGTCCTGCGGTTCGGTCTGGAAGGCGGGGGAGGCGGACATGCTGAGACCCTGAATTGAATCGAGATCGCGGTTGAGCCCGTTATAGGGCGTCCCGCGAATCCGGAGATATTTTTTTATTTGCACCGCCCGCAAAGGGAAGTGAATGCCGGGGGCATTGCACCATGGTGCAATGCGGGTGCGTCCCCTTCAACCCCGGCTCGCCAGGGCCACGCCGACCACGGCGACCGCCATGCCGGCGACCTGCACGGGGGCCAGGGTCTCGCCGAACAGGGCGTAGGCCATTACGGCCGAGACCGCGGGCACGAGGTAGAACAGGGCGGAGACGCCCGCGACCGCCTGTCGCTGGATCAGCCCGAGCAGCAGCAGGACGCCGCCGACCGAGAGGCCGAGCACCGCCCAGGCGAGGCCGGCCAGCGCCGGCAGGCTGGCGTCGAAGCGCCCCTCCTCCAGCAGGAGAGCCAGCGGCAGCGTCATCAGCCCGGCGCCGAGGAACTGCACGGCCGCGTTGGTGCGCAGATCGACGGTGGCCGCGAAGCGCTTCTGCCAGAGGGTGCCGCCGGTGAGCGCGAGGGTCGCCCCGAAGCAGATCGCCAGCGCGTCGAGCGGGACCGCGCCTGCGCCCACGCCGATCTTCGGCAGCAGGACCAGCCCGGCGCCGAGGGCGCCGATCCCGACCCCGAGCCAGCGGCGGGGCGAGACCCGCTCGCCGAGCAGCGGCCCGGCGACGAGGGCCGTCAACAGCGGCGGCAGGCTCGTCACGAGCGCGGCGAGGCCCGCCGGCAGGCCGCGGCTCACCGCCCAGAACACCCCGTCGAGGTAGATCCCCTGGAGCAGGATCCCGGCGAGGAGCGCGTCCCGCCAGCCGCGCCAGCCCACCGGCCAGCGCGCGCCCGCGACCCAGGCGAGCGTGCCGAGCACGCAGACGCTCAGCGCGTAGCGCAGCATCAGGAAGGTCAGCGGCTCGGCGTGGGGGGCGACGAGCCGGGCCACGATGAAGCCGGTCGACCAGATCAGGACGAAGAGCCCCGGCACGAGGCGGAGGGCCGGATTCGCCGGGGCTGGGATGGAGCTGGTCATCGGGGACAGGACGCGGCAGGGGCCGGACCGTGTGTCACGAACGCGTGGCCGGCGCCACGCTTTCGCGCCGGGACGGGCGGGCGCGCTCGAGAGCGCTCTCCGCCGAAGGGGACGCCGGTTCGGCGCAAGAGAGCGCGTCAGGACGAGAGGCTAGAGCCGTTCCCGCTCGCAACGTGATCGGGAACGGCTCTAGCCTCCGCGCGGATCCGGTGTAGAGACCGGTCCCGACATGCGTCCCGCCTCGCGCCTGCGCCGCCTCCTCGAAATCGCCGCCCTCGCCGCGCAGCGCTTCGTCGCGCATGACGGCTGGGCGATCGCGAGCCACATCGCGCTCTCGACGCTCACCTCGATGTTCCCGTTCCTGATCCTGCTCGCGGCGCTCGCCGGCCTGTTCGGGTCGAAGTCGCTCGCCGACGAGGCCGGGGTGCTGATCCTCGATGCGTGGCCGCGGGAGGTGGCCAAACCCATCGTCGGCGAGGTGCACCGGGTGCTCACCGAGCAGCGCGGCGGCGTGCTCACCATCGGCGCGCTCCTGGCGCTCTACTTCTCGTCCTCGGGCGTCGAGTCCCTGCGGGTCGGGCTCAACCGCGCCTACGGCATCCGCGAGATGCGGCCCTGGTGGCTGACCCGGCTCGAATCGATCGGCTACGTGGTCTGCGGCGCCTTCGCGATGCTGGCCTTCGCGCTGCTCGTGGTGCTGGGCCCGCTGATCTGGCGCAACGTCGTCAACGTGGCGCCGGGGCTCGAGCCGCTCGGCCTCACCGTGGCGATCGCGCGGATCGGGATCACGGCCTTCCTGCTGGGGCTGGTGCTCGTCATCGCCCACCGCTTCGTCGCGGCCGGGCGTCGGCCGATCCTGCTGGTGCTGCCGGGCGTGGTGGTGACGCTGCTGCTCTGGTTCCTCGCGGGCCTCGGCTTCGGCTTCTACCTCGACCGCTTCTCGACGGCCTACGCCTCGACCTACGGGGGCCTGGCCACCGCGATGGTGTTCCTCGTGTTCCTGTACTGGTGCGCCGCGATGTTCCTGTTCGGCGGCGAGATCAACGGCACCGTCATCGCCGCCCGGCGCGCTCGCCTCCAGGCGCGGATGCAGGCCCGCCGGGCCGGGGTGCGCTAGAGCACACGCGGTCAAGCTTTCGCGGGTTTCGGGCCGGTGGGACGGAACCGGTCGGAAGCCGGCGCATTCATCCCATACTCCATGCGATCCCCAAGAGCACCTCACAGGCCCGCCTCACCGGCGGGCTCTTTTTTTGCCCGCAGCCCCCTCAGCCGCCGCACCCGCCGCGGTGCTCCGGCAGGGTCAGCCCGAAATGGGCGACGAGGTCGTCCACCTGGGCGGGCGAGAGGGCGCGCGGGTTGAGGTTGCGCAGGAGCAGGTAGAGCCGGGCCGTCTCCTCCAGTTCCTCCGTGGCGAAGACCGCGCCCTCCAGGCTCTCGCCGGCCACCACGGGCCCGTGGTTGGCGAGCAGCACCGCGCTGTAGCGGCCGGCCAGGCCCCGGATCGCGTCGGCGACCGCCGGGTCGCCGGGGCGGAAATACGGCACCAGCGCCGTGCCCCCGGTGCGCATCAGGTAGTAGGGCGTCAGCGGCGGCAGCACCGCCCGCGGGTCGATCTCGGGCAGCATCGAGACCGCGACCGCGTGCGTCGAGTGGAGATGCACGATCGCGCGCGCTTCCCGGCGGCTCTGGTAGAGCGCGGTGTGGAGCGGGATCTCCTTGGTGGGCTTGTCGCCGGAGACGAGGTTCCCCCCGGCGTCGAGCCGGGAGATCCGGGCCGGGTCGAGGAAGCCGAGCGAGGCGTTGGTCGGCGAGACCAGCCAGCCGCCGTCGTCGAGCCGCACGGAGATGTTGCCGGACGAACCCGGCGTGAGGCCGCGCTCGAACAGCGAGCGGCCGTAGCGGCAGATCTCCTCGCGCAGTCTGCTCTCGGTGGCGCTCATGCGGTGGCTCCCTCGCTCAGTTCGAAGCCGAGATCGATCGTCCCGGGCGGGCCGCCCGCGCGCAAGTGCTCGGCCGCCGCCCGGCCGATGGCGAGGCGGGGCGTGCGCATGGTGGAGAGCGGCTGCGGCATGGCCGCCGTGATGTCGAGGGCGTGGCAGCCGAACAGCGCGATCCGCCCGGGCACCGCCCAGCCGCTTCCGAGGCAGGCGAAGTAGCCGCCGAGCGCCATGTCGTCGTTCGAGAAGTAGACCGCGTCGGTGTCGGGCGCGCGCGCCACCAGCGCCTCCAGGGCGGCGCGGCCGGCGGCGGCCGAGGAGCGCTCGGCCACCAGCTCGCGGGCATGCAGGGCAAGGCCCGCCTCCGCGAGCGCCGCCTCGAACCCGGCGAGCCGCTTGGCCGCCCGCACGTCCCGGCCGAGGTCGTGCCCAACATAGGCGATGCGCCGGTAGCCGCGCCCGACGAGGTGGCGGGCGCTGGCGTGCCCGACCGCGCGGTTCGAGAAGCCCACCACGATGTCGAGGCCCGGCCCGTCGGTATCGATCATCTCGACGATCCGGATGCCGGCCGCCCGCAGCCGCGTCACCGTGAGCGCCGTGTGCTCCAACCCCGTCAGCACGAGGGCGGCGGGGCGCCAGGACAGGAGCCCGGCCACCAGCGCCTCCTCGCGCACCGGATCGTAGTCGCTCACCCCGACGACGCCCTGGAAGCCGGCCTCGTCCAGCGCCCCGGTGAGGCCGCGCAGCAGGTCGGGGAACACGATGTTGGCGAGCGAGGGAATCACCACGCCGACGAGCTGGGAGCCGGCCGAATCGGCGTTGCCCGCGAGCGCGCCCGCGAGCCGGTTCGGCACGTAGCCGAGCCGGGCGGCGGCCTCCAGCACGCGCTCGCCCGCCCGCTTCGAGAAGGAGCCCTGGCCGCGCAGGACGCGCGAGACCGTGCTCTCGCCGACCCCCGCCTCCCGGGCGACGTCGGCGATCGTCACGAGACGGCCCGGTGTCTGGTGGATGGTCATGCCCCGCCCCTCCCGGCGCCCCATCGACATAACAAGCGGCCCGGTCCGTCACAACAGAATTGGCAGCGCTCCCAAAAAATGTTGGCAGCGCTGCCATTCCGGGATACGTCTGTCCCGAGCGCCGCCGTCAGAGCGGCCGCCACGATCGCCCCGGGCTCAGGGGCCGACAGGGAGAACGCCCATGACCGTGCAGGCCGCAACGGTGCCGGGGGCCGCCGCGCCGCCGCAGGATTTCGTCGAGCAGACCTACACGAAGGTGTTCTGGCGCCTCGTGCCGTTCCTGATGCTCTGCTACGTGATCGCCTACCTGGACCGGGTGAACGTCGGCTTCGCCAAGCTGCAGATGTCGCAGGAGCTGAAGTTCAGCGAGACGGTCTACGGGCTGGGCGCGGGCCTGTTCTTCATCGGATACTTCCTGTTCGAGGTGCCCTCGAACGTGATCCTGCACCGGGTCGGCGCCCGGGTCTGGATCGCCCGGATCATGATCACCTGGGGCCTGATCTCGGGCGCCTTCATGTTCGTGAACTCGGCGACCTCGTTCTACATCATGCGCTTCCTGCTGGGGCTGGCCGAGGCCGGCTTCTACCCGGGCGTGATCCTCTACGTGACCTCGTGGTTCCCCGCGCATCGCCGCGCCCGGGTGATCGCGGTGTTCATGTCGGCGATTCCCGTGTCGGGCATCTTCGGCAACCCGCTCTCCGGCTGGATCATGGACGCCTTCAACGGCGCCTACGGCCTCTCGGGCTGGCAGTGGATGTTCCTGATCGAGGCGATCCCGGCCGTTCTGGTCGGCGCGGCGGTGTTCCTCTACCTCGACAACCGGCCGGCCGACGCGGCCTGGCTCACCGAGGCCGAGAAGGCCGTGATCGAGCGCGACATCGCGGCCGAGCGCGAGGGCAAGACGGAGAGCCCGCACTCGATCGCCACCGTGTTCCGCAACGGCCGGATCTGGTTCATGAGCCTGATCTACTTCGCCTTCGTGACGGGTCAGTACGGCCTGACCTTCTGGATGCCGACGATCGTCAAGGCGTCCGGGATCCAGGGCAACCTCAACATCGGCCTCGTCAGCGCGATCCCGTTCCTGTTCGCGGTCTTCGTGATGATCCTGCTCGGCCGCAGCGCCGACCGGATGCGCGAGCGCCGCTGGCACCTGATCGTGCCGGCGCTGGCGGGCTCCGTCGGCTTCGTCGTGGCGGCGAGCACCGGCAGCACCGTGATCGCGATCGCGGCGCTCTCGGTGGCGGCGGGCGGCGTGCTCACCTGCGCGCCCCTGTTCTGGTCGCTGCCGACGGCGTTCCTGGCCGGAACGGGGGCCGCCGCCGGCATCGCCCTGATCAACTCGGTCGGCAACCTCGCGGGCTTCGTGGCACCCTTCGTGATCGGGGCGGTGCGCGACTCCACCGGCAGCACGGCCGGCGGCATGTACGCGCTCGCCGCGATGCTGGTGATCGGCGCGGCCTGCGTGTTCCTGACGCCGAAGCGGCTGGTGAACCGATAGCGCGCGTTCTCCCTCCCCCCTCTGCGGGGGAGGGAAATGCTGCGGCGGCCTTGCCGCCCCGATCCCGAACAACCCAGGATCCCACACCATGAGCACCACTCAGACAGGCCGCGCCGCGGTGATCGGCCTCGGCTCGATGGGCGCCGGCATGGCGGCCTCGCTCCTGCGGGCGGGCTTCTCGGTCGCCGCCTGCGACGTGAACCCCGAGGCGGTCGCCCGCTTCCAGGCGGCGGGCGGGCGCGGGGCCGCTACCCCGGCCCAGGCGGCCGAGGGCGCCGACGTCGTGGTCTGCGTCGTGGTCAACGCCGCCCAGACCGAGGCCGTGCTGTTCGGGCCGGACGGCGCCGCCGGGACCATGCGGCCGGGCGCCGTCTTCGTCTCCTCCGCCACCATGGATCCGGCCATCGCCCGGGGTCTCGCCCAGCGCCTGGAGGCGACCGGCCGGCTCTACCTCGACGCGCCGATGAGCGGCGGCGCGGCCCGCGCGGCGGAGGGCGCCCTCACCTTCCTGGCCTCGGGCTCGGCGCAGGCCTTCGCGGCGGCCCGCCCCGCCCTGGATGCCATGGCGGGCAGGCTCTACGAACTCGGCGACGCCGCCGGCCAGGGCGCGGCCTTCAAGATGATCAACCAGCTGCTGGCCGGCGTGCACATCGCCGCCGCCAGCGAGGCGATGAGCTTCGCGGCCAAGCAAGGCCTCGACCTCGCCAAGGTCTACGAGGTGATCACGGCGTCCGCCGGCAATTCGTGGATGTTCGAGAACCGGATGCCCCACGTCGTCGAGGGCGATTACAGCCCGAAGAGCGCGGTCGACATCTTCGTCAAGGACCTCGGCATCGTGCAGGACATGGCCCGGGCCGAGCGCTACCCCGTGCCGGTGGCGGCCGCCGCCCTGCAGATGTTCCTGGCGGCGTCGGGCGCCGGGATGGGCCGCGACGACGACGCCTCGGTGGCCCGGATCTACGCCCAGCTCTCGGGCGTGACGCTGCCCGCGAAGGAGTGAGACGAGCCATGCCGCGCTTCGCCGCCAACCTCACGCTGATGTTCACGGAGCACGCCTTCCTCGACCGCTTCGCGGCGGCCGCGGATGCGGGCTTCGACGCGGTCGAGTTCCTGTTCCCCTACGAGCACCCGCCCGAGGCGATCGCCGAGCGGCTCGCCCGCCACGGGCTCACCCAGGCGCTGTTCAACCTGCCGCCGGGCGACTTCGCGGCGGGCGAGCGCGGGATCGCGGCTTTCCCGGAGCGCTTCGACGAGCTGACGGCGGGCGTCGAGACGGGCTTGCGCTACGCCGAGGCCACGGGCGTCGCCCGCCTGCACCTGATGGCGGGCCTCGCCGACCCGCGCGACCCGCGGGCGCGGGACGCCTACCGCCGCGCCGTGACCTGGACGGCCGAGCGGCTCGCCGAGCGGGGCCTCGACCTCGTGCTGGAGCCGATCAACGCCCGCAACATGCCGGGCTACTTCCTGGGTGATTTCGGCGCCGCCGCCGCGCTGATCCGGGAGCTCGAGCTGCCGAACCTGAAGCTCCAGTTCGACCTCTACCACTGCCAGATCCTGCACGGGGACGTCACGATGCGGCTGCGCGCGCTGATGCCGCTGATCGGCCACGTCCAGACCGCGAGCGTGCCCGACCGGCACGAGCCCGGCACCGGCGAGATGAACGACGCCTTCCTCTTCGCCGAACTCGACCGGCTCGGCTACGCGGGCTTCGTCGGCTGCGAGTACATCCCGGCCGCCGGAACGGTCGAGGGCCTCGGCTGGTTCGCGCCCTACCGCGCCGCCCGGGGAGACGCCCGATGACGCGCCCCGTGCCCCTCGCCCTCGGCTGCGTGGCGGACGACTACACGGGCGCCTCGGATCTCGCCAACACCCTGACCAAGGCGGGCTTGCGCACCGTCCAGACCATCGGCATCCCGGCCGACGACCTCGCGCTGGGCGAGGCCGACGCGGTCGTCGTCGCCCTGAAGAGCCGCTCGATCGAGCCGGGGCGCGCTGTCGCCCTGTCGCGGGCGGCCGACGCGTGGCTGCGCGGGCGCGGCGCCCGCCACGTGATGTTCAAGGTCTGCTCGACCTTCGATTCGACGGACAGGGGCAATATCGGCCCCGTCCTCGACGCGCTGCGAGCGGATGCGGGCGAGGCCGTCGCCCTCGTCACCCCGGCCTTTCCGGAGACCGGGCGCAGCGTCTACCAGGGCCACCTCTTCGTGGGCGCCGTGCCGCTGGACGAGAGCCCGCTGAAGGACCATCCCCTCAACCCGATGCGGGATTCGAACCTCGTGCGGGTGCTCGCCCGCCAGAGCGCGGCCCCGGTCGGGCTCGTGGACGTCGCGACCGTGGCGCGGGGGGCGGACGCCGTGCGCGCCCGCCTCGAGGCGCTGGCCGCGGAGGGTGTCGGCGCGGCGATCGCCGACGCGATCTTCGACGCCGACCTGGAAATCCTCGGACACGCCGCGCTCGCCCACCGGGTCTCGTGCGGCGCCTCCGGCCTCGGCCTCGGCCTTGCCCGGGCTCTTGCAAGCCCCGGAGCGCCCGACCCGGCCGCCGACGTTCTGGCCGAGCCGGTCGGCGGGCTCTCCGCCTGCCTCGCGGGCAGCTGCTCGCGGGCGACGCTGGAGCAGATCGCGGCGGCGGAAAGCCTGATGCCGGTGCTGCGCCTCGATCCCGAGCGCCTGATCGGGCGCGCGGACGGCGTGGACGCGGCCATCGCCTGGGCGGGCGAGCACCTCGGGCAGGGCCCGGTCCTGATCGCCAGCAGCGCCGACCCGGAGGCGGTGCGCGCGCTGCAGGCCCGTCACGGCGTCGAGGCCGCCGGCCACGCCATCGAGGGCGCGCTGGCGCGGCTCGCCGCCGCCCTGGTGGAGCGCGGCGTGCGCCGGCTCGTCGTGGCGGGTGGCGAGACCTCGGGCGCCGTGGTCGATCATCTGGGCCTCAGGGCCTTCCGGGTCGGGCCGGAGATCGCGGCCGGCGTGCCGGTGCTGCGCACCGCGTCCGCCGAGCCGATGCTGCTCGCCCTCAAATCCGGCAATTTCGGCGGGCGCGACTTCTTCGCCCGCGCCATCGACCTGATGCGCTGAGCGGAGTTTTCCCATGCACGTCCTGATCCTCGGCGCCGCGGGCATGATCGGCCGGCGCCTCACCGCCGCCCTCGTCGCGGCGGGCCGCGTCGGCAACGATCCGCTCACCGGCCTCACCCTGGTGGACGTGGTGCGGCCGGAGGCCCCGGCAGGCTTTGCCGGCCCGGTCCGCGTCGAGGCCGCCGACCTCTCCGCGCCCGGGGCGGCCGCGGCGGCGCTCAAGGAGCGGCCCGGCATCGTCTTCCATCTCGCCGCGGTGGTCTCCGGCGAGGCCGAGGCCGACATGGACCTCGGCTACCGGGTCAACCTCGACGGCACCCGCCTGCTCTTCGAGGCGATCCGCGCGCTGAGCGAGGCCGAGGGCTACCGGCCCCGGGTGGTGTTCACCTCCTCGCTCGCGGTGTTCGGCCAGCCGCTGCCGCCGGTGATCGGCGACGACTTCATCCCGGCGCCCGCCTCCTCCTACGGGGTGCAGAAGGCGATGGGCGAGCTGCTGCTGGCCGATTACAGCCGCCGCGGCTTCCTCGACGGGATCGGCCTGCGCCTGCCGACCATCTGCGTGCGGCCGGGCAAGCCCAACAAGGCGGCCTCCGGCTTCTTCTCCGGCATCCTGCGCGAGCCGCTCGCCGGGCTGCCGGCCGTGCTGCCGGTGCCCGACACGGTGCGCCACTGGTTCGCCAGCCCGGGCGCCGCGACCGGCTTCCTCCTGCACGCGGCCGGCCTCGACCTCTCGGGTCTCGGCACCCGTCGCACCTTCACTATGCCGGGCATCTCGGCGACGGTGGCGGAGGAGATCGAGGCCCTGCGCCGCGCGGCCGGCGCGGATGCCGTCGCCCTGATCCGGCGGGAGCCCGATCCGGCGATCATGCGGATCATCGAGACCTGGCCGGAGGCCTTCGACACCCGCACGGCCGACGCCCTCGGATTCGAGGCCGACGCCTCCTTCGACGCGATCCTCGCGCAGCACATCGCGGAATCGCGCTAGCGTTCCTCCGGATCGGGTTGCGGCGAGTGCGGCTCCGGGTTCTGGCGCCGAGGCTCTCGCCGCGAGATCCTTGCCGCGAGATCCTTGCCGCGAGACCTTGCCGCGAGACCTTGCCGCGAGATCCTTGCCGTGGCGCGCTCTTGCGCGGAGCCACAACCCAGCCCCGCGCGGGAGCGCTCCGGGCGGCCTCGCGCGGAGCCACGGGCTCTTCGGGCAGACGGCTCAGGGGCTTTGTGATACGATTTACGATTGATTGGTTCGGTCCAACACATCGTCTTGGAACGAAGCGCGGGTCCCCTCTCCCATCGGGAGAGGCCTGCTTTCGCAGAAAGCCGGGTGAGGGGTAGGAGGTTTCCAGGTAGGGCGCGGCGCCGAACGCGCGTCGATGCCGAGCGCTGTCCTGTAAGGTCATACCCCTCACCCCAACCCTCTCCCTCTGGGAGAGGGGGCGCGGCGCGGTTCACCGCACACGGCCGAACCCATCGACCGGAAACCGTATGAGGGGCTGCTGGGTATGGCACCGAGGAAGATGTCCGCCGCGGAGACGAAGGCCCGCGACCTGGGGCTGGCCCTGGCCCGCATCGCCGAGAGCGAGGGGACGCCGGCCGCCATCGGCGTCGATCGCCTGCGCCAGGCAAGTCCGCGCCTCACACCTCTCGCGGTGGGGCAGATGGTGCGCAAGCAGCGCGCACTCGTCGAGGCGACGCTCGCCGAGCGCGGCCTCGCGCTGATCGACTACGCCGACCAGGGGCCGGGCCGCGGCATGGAGTTCACGATCGAGCAGGCCGCGTGAGGCGAGCCCAGGCCGGAGCGGTCGCACCTTAAGCGGCGGCGGGAGGCGGGATGCATCGAGCGCCGGGATGCACGGCCCGTAAACCCTTTCCCGCAAGGCCGAGTACGCAGCGGCGCGGATTCGTATTGCACCCCGCGCGTCAGATCAGCACATGATGATGTCTGTATAGGGCCGGGCCTGAATTCATCTGCGGTTGCCGAAAATGCCTCGTTCGCTTCTGAAAGTTGCATTTATGACGCCGGCCGCCATCTTGGGCATCGGGATGATCCTGCTGCTCTGCGCCGGGGCGGCAGCCGCCGCTGTCGCGACGTTGCTGGCGCGGGCCGCTCGGCGGGCTCTGCTGCACGCCCGGCACACGGTGGCGCGGGATTATCCCGCCCGGATGGCGCGCAGGGACGAACCCGAAGAAAAGCCCGCCGCGGCGAGCCGGGCGGGCTGAGTGGGTCTCTCGAAAGGAATGCCGTGATTGGCCCGGATGCCTTAAGCATTCCGTATGCCAGTTCCATGACAGGCCCGACCGCGCCGTTCCTGGCTTCGGCCGCACGCCGGGCCCGCAATCGACCGGTCTAGCGCGTCGGGGCGGAGGTTCCCTTGCCGGCCGCTCCGGGCGTGGACCCTGCGCCCGCATCGTTGGCGCCCGTGCTGTTGGACGTACCGGACCGGCTGGCGTTGCCCGAGGTCGGTCCGCTGCCGGCGGCGCCCGGAGACGAACCGGAGCCGGCATCGCTGGCCCCCGTGCTGTTCATCGTGCCCGAGCGGGTCTGCCCGGAGCCCCCCTCTGCGGCATGGGCTGCGGCCCCGAGGGCCAGCGTGGCCGCAATGGCCAGGATCGTGGTTCGCATGTCGGGCTCCCTGGGTCTGTTGGTCTCAGCCAACCGGCCGCCGGTCCCGCCGTTCCGCGAAGGCGGACCCATGCCTGCCGAAAGGCCGCGCACGCGCGCAGGCTCGAGCGCTCTTGCGCCGAAGTGGACGCCGGTTCGGCGCAAGAGCGCGCGTCAGGACGAGAGGTTGGAGCCGTTCCCGATCGGGTTGCCATCGGGAACGGCTCTAGTGCAGCGTCTCGCTTCCGCCCTCGGGCCCCGGCACCGACGCAGCGACCAGCGCGTCCACCAGCGGAAACTCCAGCACCACGTCCTCGGCCTCGTCGGCCACGAACAGCACGGCCTTGAGCAAGTCGGGATCGCCGTCGGCGCCTTGGAGGAGTTGCAGGGCCAGCACCCGCGCGGCCTCGCGGGCAGCCTCCACATCCGCCAGCTCGCTGCCCTCGGGGTCCACCACCACGTCGTCGCCGATATGCGTGTGGAAGAAGTAGCGCGGCATCCGGGCTCGGTCCTCGGTGCGTCAGGACGACGGGAGCAGGCGAAGCGCGAGGACGGCCAGCGCTGCCGTGCTCAACGTCGCCAGCCTGAGGGCCGACAGGGCGAGGCCGACCGGACCCGGGGCCGCCTGCCGGTTCTCGTTGGCCGCCCGGCGGCGCGGGCCGCGCGACCGGAAGTGAACCTCGGGCAGCCTGCGGCCGTAGCCCGCTTGCCTCGCCCCGCTTCCGCGGCCCGCACACATGGTCTGGCCCTCCGGCCCGCGGCGCCGAGCGAGCGCCACGACATAAAAGCGCGGCCGCCAGGAAGGCTCCCGCGGGCCGGCTCGTCCAGGCAAAGTATTCGGCAGAGCCGGACAGTTCCGCGGAACGGATCGGAAATCGCGTTGTAACGACTTGGCGCGCCGCCTAGGCCGGCAGGGAGGGCGCGGCCGGGAGAGCGCGTGGTGATCCGTTTCGTCGCGGCCTGGGCCGCACTGACCGCCGTCTACTTCCTGCTCGCCGGCTCGTTCGAGGCGGCGGAACTGTGCGTGGGTCCCCTCTGCGCGGGGCTCGTCGCCGTCTGGAACCGCGGCCGGCCGCATTCCGGGCACAGGGCGCTGGCGCTGCGACCCGGATTGCTGCGCCCCGCCCTGCGGGCGGTGGCCGGACTGCCCGGCGAGACGGCACGGATCGGTCGGCTGCTGTGGCGGAGCCTCGCGGCGCGCTATCCGCACGGGTCGATCGTGCAGGGCCCGGCGGCGGAGCTGACGCGCTTCCCGCTCTCCGATCCGGGGCCCGAGGCGGCGGGCGAGCGCGCCGTGGCGGTGCTCGCGGCCTCGCTCTCGCCGGGGCGCTACATCCTGCGCGTCGATCCGGTGCACGGGCGGGTGCAGAGCCACGCCTTCGCGGACCGGAGCCCCGCGCGAGGCGACCGGGGCGGCGCCCGGACCGGAGCACGGCGGCGCGCCCGATGACCGCCGCGCCGCTCCTGCCCTGGACCCTCGCCACGCTCGCCCTGCTGCCGGCGCTCGGCCTGTCGCTCGTCGCCGGCTGGCGCGGGCGGATCGGGCAGCGCTTCGCCGCGGTCCAGCTCGCCGGATCGCTCTGCGTGATCCTGCTCCTCTGCCTCAGCTTCGCCACCGACCAGCCCTCGACGATCGACCTCGCCCTCACGCTCACGGTCCTCACCCTGCCCGGCACCCTGCTCTTCGTGGTCTTCCTCGAGCGGTGGCTGTGAGCGCCGACATCCTCGTGCCGCTGGCGCTGGCCCTGACCGTCGCGGCGGCGTGGCTCGCCTGCCTGTCGCTGCTGCGCCTGCGCCGCGCGCTCGACCGGCTCCACGCCGTCGCCTTCCTCAACGCCGCCGCAGCGCTCCCGGTCAGCGCCGCCGCCTTCGCGACGGACGGCCTCTCGGTCCGCTCCGTGAAGGTGGTTCTCGTGATGCTGCTGACGCTCGGCTGGGGCGCCGCGCTCGCGCACGCCACCGGACGCGCCCTCCTGCTGCGCGACGGACCCGCCGCGTGAGCGTCGTCCTACCCCTGCTCTTCCTGCTCAGCGCCGCCTCCGGCACCCTGGTGGTGCTGGTCCGCGAGCCGCGCCGGCAGGTCTTCGCCCTCTCGGCCAACGGCCTCGTCCTCGCGCTGCTGTTCACGGGGCTCCAGGCCCCGGACGTGGCGCTCTCGGAGATCGCCGTGGGCACCGTCGCGGTGCCGCTGATCGTTCTGGTCGCCCTCGGCGCGGTGCGGACGGACCGGCCGGGCCAGGATGCCGGCTCCGGAGAGAACGTGTGAGCCCGCGCCTGCGCGTCCTCCTGCTCGGGCTCGCCGCCCTCGTGCTGGCGCCCTGCGCCCTCGCGGTCATCGCCGCGATGCCGGAATTCGGCACCGCCATCGCCCCCTACGGCGCCCGCATCAACGCGGTGGCGCCGGCCGAGCGCAACATCGCCAACATGGTCACGGCGATCAATTTCGACCTGCGCGGGCTCGACACCCTGGGCGAGGAATTCATGCTCCTGGCCGCGGTCACCGGCACCGTCGTGCTGCTGCGCGGCCGGCGGGGCGAGCGCGACGGCGACCGCGCGGCCCGGCTGCCGGGTCGCGCGGTCGTGCCGCGCAGCGAGGCCGTGATCCTCGCCTGCCGGATCGCCGGGCCTCTCACCGCGCTGTTCGGCCTCTACGTCACCGTCCATGCCAGCCTCACCCCGGGCGGCGGCTTCCAGGGCGGCGCGGTGCTGGCCTCGGCCTGCGTGCTGATCTACCTCGGCGAGGGGTATGCGGGCTGGCGCCGGGGCGTGCGCAGCGCCGTGCTGGACGCGATCGAGGGCGGGGGCGCGCTCCTCGTCGTGCTCTGCGGCCTCGGGCCGATGCTCGTCGGCGCGGCCTTCATGCAGAACGTGCTGCCGTTCGGCACCTTCGGGGCCCTGCTCTCGGGCGGCCTCGTCCTCGTGGCCAATCTCGGCGTCGCCGCCGCCGTGACCGCGGGCTTCAGCCAGCTCGTGCTCGAATTCCTGGAGGAGACGCGGGCCCCGCGCCCGGACGGCGCGGACGGGGGGAACGACGCGTGAGCCTGCTCCCCTACGCGACCGCCGCCTGGCTCCTCGGCATCGGCCTCTACGGCATCGTGACCAGCCGGAACTACATCCACCTCATCGGCTGCCTCGCGGTCTGCCAGTCCGCGACCTACGTGCTGCTCCTCGGCATCGGCTACCGCCGGGACGCCATCGCGCCGATCTTCTACGACCATCCGCCCGGCACCCCCGCGGTCGATCCGGTGATGCAGGCCCTGGTGCTCACCGACATCGTGGTCGGCGCGACCCTCACGGCGCTGCTGCTCGTGCTCGCCCTCCAGGTGTTCAAGCGCAGGGGCACCCTCGATCCCCAGAAGCTCAAGCCGATGCACCCGCCCAGCGACGCCGGAACCCGTGACGCAGGAACCCGCGATGCCGGAACCCGCGAGGCCGGATTCGCGGGGGAAGCCCGGCCGGAGCCGCAGCCCTGATGCCGAACTGGCTCGTCCTCGCCACCGAGGCGCTCCCGGCGGCGGCGCTTCCGGCGGCGGCGCTTCCGCCGCTCCCGGTCGCCCTGCCGCTCCTCGTCTGCGCGCTCCTGCTCATCGGTTCGCGCGCGCTGCCGATCTGGCTGCCCGACCTCGTCGCCGTCCTCACGGCGCTCGCGGTCGCGGCGCTCTGCGCGACGATCGCGGGCCGGGCCTCGGCGGAGGGGCCCCTGGTGACGTGGTTCGGCGGCTGGACGCCGCGCGACGGCGCCGCCCTCGGCATCGGCTTCTCGGCCGATGCGGCGAGCGCCGGGATCGCGACCTTCGCGGCGCTCCTGTTCACCGCGACCCTCGTCTTCGCCTGGAACTTCTTCGACAGGACGCACGGACACTTCCAGATCCTGATGCTGCTGTTCCTCGCCGCGATGGTGGGGTTCTGCTTCACCCGCGACCTGTTCAACCTGTTCGTGTGGTTCGAGGTGATGAGCGTCACGGCCTTCGCGCTCACCGCCTACCGCCTCGACGACGCGGCGATCGCGGGCGCGATGACCTTCACGTTGACGAACAGCCTCGCGGGCATCCTGATGCTGGCCGGCATCGGGCTGCTCTACGCCCGGGCCGGCGCCCTCGACTTCGCCGACCTCGCCGCCGCGGTCGCACGGGCCGGGCACGACCCGGTCACGGCGGCCGCGTTCTGCCTCGTGGCGGCGGGCCTGATGATCAAGGCGGCGGTGGTGCCGTTCCAGTTCTGGCTCGCGGACGCGCACGCGGTCGCGTCGAGCCCGGTCTCGGTGATCTTCTCCGGCGCCATGGTGGCGATGGGGTTGTTCGGCCTGGCCAAGCTGGTCTGGGTCGTGTTCGGCGGCTCGGCGCAGATCCGTGACGCGGTCGGCGTGTTCATGATCGCGGGGGGCGCCGTCACGGCGCTGTTCGGCGGCTGGATGGCGCTGATCCAGCGTCACCTCAAGCGCCTGCTCGCCTTCTCGACGATCAGCCATGCGGGGATCATGCTGGTCGGGATCGGCGCGCTCTCGCAGGGTGCCACCGCCGGCCTCCTCCTCTACGTCGTCGGGCACGGCTTGGTGAAGGGCGCCCTGTTCATGGTCGCCGGCATCCTGCTCGCGCTGCGCAGCAGCGTCGACGAGATCGCCCTGCGGGGGCGGGGCCGCGGCCTCGCGGGGGCCGGCGCCGCCCTCGGCCTCGCGGGCCTGCTGCTCGGCGGCCTTCCGGTCGGCCTGCTCGATCTCGGGGCAAGGGCGCTCCACGGCGCCCTGGAGGCCGGGGGCCACCGCCTCGCGCTCGCGGCGAGCCTGCTCGGCACCGCGATGACCGGCGCGGCGGTGCTGCGCGCGGGCGCACGGATCTTCCTGGGCTGGGGCGGGCGTCCCGGAAACGAGGGGCGGGCACCGACCCTGGAGGAGCAGGAGCGCGGCAACCGGGCCTACTGGGTCATGTTCGTGCCCTGCGGCGCGCTGCTCGTCCTGGATCTCGCCGCGCCCACCGGAGCGCTCGTGGCGGCAGCGCCCGGCTGGACCCGGTCCTTCACGGGTCGGGCGGCGCTGCCGGGAGACGCCGGCGCCCTGGCCCTCGGCGCAGCCTGGATGCCGGCCGCGAGCGTCGGCCTCGCCCTCTTCCTCGCGGCGTTCGCCCTGTTCGGAGACCGCGTCGCACCCGCGGCGGCCGCCCACATCCGGCGGCTGCACGCCGGGCCGGCAGCCCTGCTGAACGCGTCGCACAGCGGGCTCGTCGGCGACGACGTCGTCTGGATCGTGCTCGGCCTCGCCGTCCTGGCCCTCGCCCTCGCCGTGGTGTGAAGCGGCGCGATGGAGACCGTCACCGTCGTCCTCGTGCTGCTCGTCGCCGTCGTCGTCAGCAGCTCGGCCGCGCGGATCACGCCCATCCCGCTCCCCGTCGTGCAGATCGGGCTCGGCGCCGCCCTGGCCCTGCTGCCGCTGCCAACGGTGAGCCTCGATCCGGAGACCTTCTTCCTGGTCTTCCTGCCGCCCCTGCTCTTCCTCGACGCCTGGCGAATCCCGAAGCGCGCCCTCGTGCGGGACGGCGGCGTGGTGCTCGCCCTCTCGATCGGGCTCGTCCTGTTCACCGTCGCCGGCATGGGCCTGTTCATCCACGCCCTGATCCCGGCGATGCCGCTGGCGGTCGCCGTGGCTCTCGCCGCCGTGCTCTCGCCGACCGATCCGGTCGCCGTCTCGGCGGTCGCCGCCCGCGTGGCGATCCCCCGGCGGCTGATGCACATCCTGGAGGGCGAGGCGCTCCTCAACGACGCGTCGGGTCTCGTCTGCCTGCGGTTCGCCGTGGCGGCGGCGCTCACCGGCAGCTTCTCGCCGCTCTCCGCCTCCGGAACCTTCCTGTGGCTCGTGGCCTGCGGGATCGGGATCGGGATCGCGGGCACGCTCCTCGTGACCGAGCTCCAGGGCCGGCTGATCCGCCGGCTCGGCGAGGATCCGGGCACGCAGACCCTGTTCAGCCTGCTGATCCCGTTCTGCGCCTACGCGCTCGCCGAGCGGGTCGGCGCCTCGGGCATCCTGGCGGCGGTCGCCGCGGGCGGGACGATGAACCTCGTCGAGAACCGCGGCCGCGCCCTGGCGCTGACCCGGCTGCGCCGCACGGCCGTCTGGGACACGGTGCAGCTGGCCGCCAACGGCGCCATCTTCGTGCTCCTGGGCGAGCAATTGCCCGGGATCCTCGCCGACGCGATGCGGGCGACCGGCGGGTCGGGATGGGGCGCGGGCGCGCTGCTGTCCGGCTACGTGGCGGCGATCACGCTCGGCCTGATGGTGCTGCGCTTCGCGTGGTCGTTCGTCACCCTGCGGTTCGGCCTCACGGGCGGCGGCGCGGCCGGCGGCGTCACCTGGCACCTCGTCCTCGTGACCACGCTCTCGGGCGTGCGGGGCGCCGTGACGCTGGCAGGCATCCTCGGGCTGCCGCTCGCGCTGCCGGACGGCGCCCCCTTTCCGGCCCGGACCCTGGCGATCTGCATCGCGGTGGGCGTGATCCTGCTCTCCCTCGCGATCGCCAGCGCGCTGCTGCCGCTCCTGCTGCCCCATCTCCAGCTGCCGCCCGAGCCGGAGGGACATGCCGAGGAGGACGCCGTCCGCGAGGCGGCCGCGAAGGCGGCCCGCCGGGTGATCGAGCGCCTGCAGGCGGAACTGGAGAAGGACCGGGGCGATGCCGACATCATCGCCGAGGCCGCCGCCGCGGTGCTGCAGCGCTACGACCGGCGCCCGTACCGCTCGGTCGGCAGCGACCAGGCGGACAAGCGCGGGCGCGAGCGCGCGGCGATCGAGCAGCGCCTGCGGGTCGCGGGCCTGCGGGCCGAGCGCCACGCCCCGTTCGGCCTGAGCCGCAGGCGCCGCATCGGCGACGGGCTCCTGCGACGGCTCGTCCGGGAGATCGACCTCGCGGAAGCGCGCAACCACACCGACACGTGAGCGGCGGCGCAGGGCGGCCCGGATCCTCGACCGCGGCGATCAGGTCCCCCCATACGCCGCGAAACCGATCGCTCCGGAACGAACATGAGGCTCGATGGCGGCTATCGGTCGGTCCTATCGCCTATCACCCCGATACCAATCGACGGGCGCGGTACGGTGATACGGTGTCGGGTCGACGGGTTCGGTTCGACGCATCGTCTCAGGACGAAGCGCGGGTCCCCTCTCCCATAGGGAGAGGTCTGCTTTCGCAGAAAGCCGGGTGAGGGGTATGAGGCTTCCAGGTAGGGCTCGACCTGAACGCGCGTCGATGGCGTGCTCAGATCTGAAAGGTCATACCCCTCACCCCAACCCTC
>JAESGJ010000276.1_pt1 | contig 46208 bp, 44 predicted proteins | sample 9266241 | NCBI WGS metagenome assembly JAESGJ01 (sample SAMN14514841, study PRJNA621669) | algae metagenome | isolation source: Brasilonema octagenarum HA4186-MV1 and co-occurring heterotrophs from wet... | place: USA: Manoa Valley, Hawaii | collected 2009-07-20
CGCAAACGCCAGTGCCATGTCGCGAATTGCGATCTGATCCTCGTTCAGAGCGAATTGCATGCTGCCGCTTACCTTATTTCCGTCATTGCGAGCGCAGCGAAGCAATCGAGACTGTCTTCGCGGAAAGACCCTGGATTGTTTCGTCGCAAGGGCTCGTCGCAATGACGGCTGAGTGAGTTTACTTCATCAGCGGGATCGAGAACTCCGCGCCTTCCTTGACGCCGGACGGCCAGCGCGAGGTCACCGTCTTGGTCTTGGTGTAGAAGCGGACCGAATCCGGGCCGTGCTGGTTGAGGTCACCGAAGCCCGACTTCTTCCAGCCGCCGAACGTGTAATAGGCGATCGGCACCGGGATCGGCACGTTGATGCCGACCATGCCGACATTGACCTTGGCCGCGAAGTCGCGGGCGGCATCGCCGTCGCGGGTGAAGATGGCAACGCCGTTGCCGTAGTCATGCTCGGACGGCAGCGCCAGCGCTTCCTTGTAGTCGTGCGCGCGCACGACCGAGAGCACCGGGCCGAAGATCTCTTCCTTGTAGATCCGCATGTCCTTGGTGACGTTGTCGAACAGCGAGCCGCCGAGATAGAAGCCGTTCTCGTAGCCCTGCATCTTGAAGCCGCGACCGTCGACGGCGAGCGTGGCGCCTTCCTTGATGCCGATGTCGATGTAGCCCTTGACCTTCTCGACCGCCTCACGCGTCACCAGCGGGCCGTAATCGGCGGATGGATCGATCGAGGTGCCGATCTTGAGGCTCTCGACGCGCGGGATCAGCTTCTCCATCAGACGGTCGGCGGTGGACTTGCCGACGGGGACCGCCACGGAGACGGCCATGCAGCGCTCGCCGGCCGAGCCATAACCCGCGCCGATCAGCGCATCCACGGCCTGGTCCATGTCGGCGTCCGGCATGATGATGGCGTGGTTCTTGGCGCCGCCAAAGCACTGGCAGCGCTTGCCGGTCTGGGCGGCACGTTCATAGATGTACTGCGCGATCGGCGTCGAACCGACGAAGCCGACGGCCTTGATATCGGTATCGTCGAGGATGGCGTCGACCGCCTCCTTGTCGCCGTTGACGACGTTGAGGATGCCGGCCGGCAGGCCCGCTTCCATCATCAGTTCGGCGAGCAGCATCGGCACGCCCGGATCGCGCTCGGACGGCTTGAGGATGAAAGCGTTGCCGCAGGCGATCGCCGGCGCAAACTTCCACATCGGGATCATTGCCGGGAAGTTGAACGGCGTGATGCCGGCGACGACGCCAAGCGCCTGGCGCATCGAATAGATGTCGATGCCGGGGCCGGCGCCCTCGGTGTATTCGCCCTTCATCAGATGCGGAATGCCGCAGGCGAACTCGGCGACCTCGAGGCCGCGCTGGATGTCGCCCTTGGCGTCCGGAACGGTCTTGCCGTGCTCGCGGGCGAGCAACTCGGCGAGCTTGTCATAATCGCGCTGAACCAGCTCGACGAACTTCATCATGACGCGGGCGCGGCGCTGCGGGTTGGTGGCTGCCCATTCCGGCTGTGCGGCGCGCGCGTTCTCGACGGCAGCGCGGACTTCGGCCTTCGACGCCAGCGCCACCCTGGCCTGGACGTCACCGGTCATCGGCTCGAAAACGTCGGCAGTGCGGCCCGAGGTGCCTTTGACCTCCTTGCCCCCGATGAAATGTCCGACTGAACGCATGGAATGCTCTCCTTAAGGCCTGGTCCGCTTTGACAAATCCTATCGACCTGCATTTTATAGGATTCAAGTCCGAGATAATGCACCATAGATGTGCGAAAATGCTGGATCAAGGCGCTATCGATTGGGACGACTTTCGCTTTGTGCTGGCCATCGTGCGGGGCGGCTCGGTCTCGGCTGCGGCGAAACAGCTCGGAGTCGACCACGCCACGGTGATCCGCCGCGTCGACCGGCTGGAAAAGCACCTCTCGGCCAAGCTATTCGACCGGCGCAAGACCGGCTACCTCCTCACCGAGGCCGGCCAGCGCGTTGCCGATAGCGCCGAGGCGATGGAATCGACCATCGTCGCCAACCAGGAGCAGGTCGGCGGCTCGGTGGCGCGGCTGACCGGGACGGTGCGGATCGGAGCGCCCGACGGGTTCGGCACCGCTTTCCTGGCGCCACGGCTGGCCCCCTTCGCCGACCGGTATCCCGATCTCGATCTGCAACTGGTGGCCACCGCGCGGCTGTTCAGCCTCTCCAAGCGCGAGGCCGATATCGCCATCAGCCTGACCATGCCGAAGGAAGGCCGCATCGTCGGCCGCAAGCTGCTCGATTACCGTCTCGGCCTCTACGCCGCCCCCGCCTACCTGGAGCGTTTCCCGAGAATTGCCTCGCGTCAGGACCTGCCGCAGCACCGCTTCGTCGGCTACATCGAGGAGCTGCTGTTCACGCCGGAGCTCGATTATCTGCCGCAGGTCTCGCCGCGGATCTCGGCCCGCTTCCGCAGCGCCAATCTGATCGCGCAGCTCAATGCCACGCTATCCGGCTTCGGCATCGCGGTTCTTCCTCATTTCATGGCGAGTGATTACCCGCAACTCGTCCCGGTGTTGCCCGATGACATTTCGATCACGCGGACATTCTGGATGCTGATGCACGCCGACAGCAAGGATTTGGCGCGGATCAGGGCGGTCGCGGACTACATCGGCGAGATCGTCGAGCGCGAACGGGCGCTGTTTGCGGGGCCGTGAGTTCCGTTTCGTAGGGTGGGCAAAACGGAGCGTGCCCACCATGCAACCGACATCGCGGAGAGAGGGTGGTCACGGCGCCACCGCGCCTTTACCCACCCTACGGGAGCTAGCCCTGCTTTGGCTTTTTTGCTGCGGGCTTAACCGGCTCGCGCTTCACGCCATCCAGCGCGCTGTCCCGGCCCACCTTCAACACCTCGTCGGAGAGCTCGCTCGACCCGGCGATGCGCGCCAGCAGCATGGTGCCGGCCATCGTCGCCAGCGTCGCAACGGCCTGCTTGCGCGCGGCCTTGCGCGGCACGTTGGGGATGTTGTCGGCCAGCAGCTCGATCATCTCGTCGAGCTTGCCGGCAAATGCCTTTCGCGCCTTCGGGCTCTCGCGGGCGATCTCGGCACCAAGCGCAGGAATCGAGCAGCCGTGGCCGGGATTGTCGCGATGCAGTGTCGACAAGTAAGCGTCCGCGATCATCGCCAACCGCTTGTCCGGCGAAACCTCGTCCGTGAGCTTGCGCCAGTGCTCCATCGAGCGGTCCATCGCATACCCGAACGCCTCGATGACCAGCGCCTCACGGGAATCGAAATGCGCGTAGAAGCCGCCATGGGTCAGGCCCGCCTCCTTCATGAGGTCGGCGACGCCAATGCCGTGGGCGCCCTTTTCGCGCAGCCGCACCGAGGCCTTCCTCACGATGCGGTCGTGGGTTTCCTGCTTGTGTTCCGGAGAGTAGCGCATGCAGTTCTCATTGAATGTCGAGGGTCATCTCATAGCACGCAAATGACGCCACGGGTGCATTAATTCATGTTAAGTTGCTTCCGATCATGGAAAACGTTGCAGTTGCATGCACCGCCAGGCCTCCCTTGCCGTCCCGGACGAAGCCTTCGGTGTAGCTGGTCTGCCGTCCGAGCTTGATCACCTTGCCTTCGGCCGAAATCAGGCCCGAGCGAACCGAGAGCGGACGCAGGAAGGTCATTTTCAGGTCGAGCGTCACAGAGCTCTGCCCCGCTTCCAGCCGGGTCGAGATCGCGCAACCCATCGCGGTGTCGATCAGTGCCGCCGCCGTCGCCCCATGCAGCAGGCCGATGGTATTTTCGAGATCCTCGCGCGGTTCCAGTTCCATGACGATCCGGCCCGGCTCGACAACGGCCATGGTGAAGCCGATCAGTTTGGCAAAAGGCGGCGGCGGCAGCCGGCCATCGCGAATGCCCTGCATCGCGGCCATGCCCGACAGGCCCATCGCCACTTTGGCGACGGGCGCCGGCACCTGCCAATCCACCACGCGCTCACGCCGCTGCGCGGGTGAAAACAAATCGAATAGGTCCGGGTCAGTCATGGGATGCCTTTTGTATGATATGCATCATGCTATGCCACGGACTTCGCACTTGCAACTCGCCTCCCCACCCGCTTGACAACAAGGACCTTTCGGCCCGCAAGTGGCACCGACCGCCGCGCCTCGCGCCGGTCCACGAAACCTTCGAGATGCCACGATGGAAATGCTCAACCCCCACTGCGGCGTGACGCGCGATGCGCGCGGCGTCGTTCAAGTCGCGATCTGCAACGCCGGCCCGCTCAATATTCTCGGCTCGCCGGTGACCGACGCCGTGCGCGAAGGCCTGCAGCAGCTTGCATCCGACCGCAGCATCCGCGTCGTGGTACTGCGCGGCCAGAGCGAGAAGAGCATGATCGGCGGTGCCGACATCAAGGAGATGGCCAGGCTCGACCAACGATCCGCCGAGGCCTTCATCACTCGCCTGCGCGATCTCTGCGAGGCGGTACGACAATTTCCGGCACCCGTGATCGCGCGCATGCCCGGCTGGTGCCTCGGCGGCGGGCTCGAAGTGGCGGCGGCCTGCGACTTCCGGATCGCCGCGCATGATGCGCATTTCGGCATGCCCGAGGTGCGCGTCGGCATCCCCTCGGTGATCCACGCGGCGCTCTTGCCTCGCCTGATCGGCTGGGCCCGTGCGCGCTGGCTGGTGATGACCGCCGAGAACATCGACGCACCGACGGCACTGGCTTGGGGACTGGTCGACAAGGTCGCCCCGCCGGGCGAACTGGACGCCGCAGTCGAGCATCTGGTGAGCACGCTGCTCGACTGCGGCCCCGAAGCGCTGCGCTCGCAGAAGGCCCTGCTGCGGCAGTGGGAGGAACTGCCGCTGACGGAGTCGGTGAATCTGAGCGTGAAGGTGTTCGGCGAGTCGTTCCTGACGGACGAGCCGACCCGGCTGATGGGCGCGTTCGTGAACCGGAGGCGATAGAGCCGCTTCCTCCGATCGACGAGGAAATCTCATCCCACCCACGACAATTTCTCATCCCTGGCGCGGTTGCATTTTTTGCGGTGCATCATATGATGATCATAATCTTATACGTCATCGCCAAGGGAGCTCCATCATGGCCGAAGCCGCCGATCCCGTCGTCATCGTTTCCGCCGCCCGCACCCCGCTCGGCCGCTTCATGGGCGAGCTGTCGCCGCTCCCCGCGCACAAGCTTGGATCGCATGTGATCGGCGCCGCGCTGGAGCGCGCGAGGCTGGCGCCGGAGAAGGTCGACGAGGTCTTCATGGGCTGCGTGCTGCCGGCGGGACAAGGTCAAGCGCCGGCGCGGCAGGCGGCGCGCGCGGCCGGGCTGCCCGACGCCACCGGCGCGACCACCGTCAACAAGGTCTGCGGTTCCGGCATGAAAGCGACCATGCTGGCGCACGACATCATCCGTGCGGGCTCGGCCGACATCGTCGTCTCCGGTGGCATGGAGAGCATGAGCAACGCGCCTTATTTGCTTGCGAAGGCCCGCGGCGGCTATCGTGTGGGTCATGACCGCATCATCGACCACATGATGATGGACGGCCTCGAGGACGCCTACGAGACCGGCCGTTCCATGGGCGATTTCGGCGAGGCCACCGCGGAGGCCTATCAGTTCACCCGCAAGGACCAGGACGCCTTTGCGATGGAGACGCTCAGCCGCGCCCGCAAGGCGGTCGAGGGCGGCGCGTTCAAGGCCGAGATCGCGCCGATCACGCTTGCGGAAAAGGCGGGTCCCCGCATCGTCGCCAATGACGAGCATCCGCTGAAGGTCGATCCGGCCAAGATCCCCGGCCTCAAGCCGGCATTCCGCGCCAACGGCACCATCACGCCGGCCGCCTCTTCCGCCAATGCCGACGGCGCGGCAGCGCTCGTTCTGACGAAGCGTTCGCTTGCCGATCGGGACGGCTTGCCCGTTCTCGCTGAGATCAGGGGCCACGCCACCCACAGCCAGGAGCCGCAATGGTTCACCACGGCGCCGATCCCGGCGATCCGTAAGCTGCTCGACAAGGTCGGCTGGGCCGCCTCCGACGTCGATCTGTTCGAGATCAACGAGGCCTTTGCCGTGGTGGCGATGGCGGCGCAGCGCGACCTCGGCATTCCCCGCGACAAGCTGAACATCAATGGCGGCGCCTGCGCGCTCGGCCATCCCATCGGCGCCACCGGCGCGCGACTGATCGTGACGCTGCTGCATGCGCTCGAGGCGAACAACCTCAAGCGTGGTATCGCCGCGCTCTGCATCGGCGGCGGCGAAGCCACGGCGATCGCGGTGGAGCAGCCCGGGCGCTGACCGCTTTGTCCGAAATAGAGGGAAGTCTGTCATTTCAGACTTCCCTTGTTCGTGCCAGACTGCAACGATGACGCGGGTCCCTCGGGCCCCGCCAACCCACACTGAGGCACTATGATCTCGAACTGGCTCGCGGCAGCATTGTCCCGCCGCAATATCCATTATGGCTGGGTGATGGTCGGCGTCACCTTCCTCACCGCGCTCATCAGCGCGGGCACGGTTGGCGCGCCCGGCGTGTTCATCATTCCCTTGCAGAAGGAGTTCGGCTGGAGCACGGCGGAGATCTCCTCTGCGCTGTCGATCCGGTTCATCCTGTTCGGGCTTATGGCGCCGTTCGCCGCCGCCCTGCTCAACCGCTACGGCCTGCGCAACGTCACGCTGTTGGCCCAGCTTATCGTCGTCTCGGCGCTGCTCGCCTCGCTCGGCATGACCCAGGTCTGGCAGCTCGTCGCGCTCTGGGGCGTCGTGATCGGCATCGGCACCGGCATGACCGCGCTGGTGCTGGGCGCCACGATTGCCACGCGTTGGTTTGCGGCACGGCGCGGTCTCGTCGTCGGCATTTTGACCGCGAGCGTCGCCACCGGCCAGCTCGTATTCCTTCCGCTGCTCGCAAGCCTGACCGAGCGCTACGGCTGGCGGCTGGCACTCGGCTTCGTCTGCATCGCGCTTGGCGTTTCGGCACTGGGTGTCCTCCTGGTCATGCGCGACCGTCCGAGCGATGTCGGCCTGCGCCCGTTCGGCGACGAGGGCACCGAGCCCCTGCCCGCTCCGCCCGTGAGCCACGGCTCGATCACAGGCGTGGCGCTCGGCACGCTGCGCGATGCGTCGAAGTCGCGCGCGTTCTGGATCCTGTTCGCGACCTTCTTCGTCTGCGGCGCTTCCACCAACGGTCTCGTCCAGGTCCATCTGATTCCGATGTGCCTCGATTTCGGTATCCCGCAGGTGCAGGCGGCGAGCCTGCTCGCGGCGATGGGCATCTTCGACTTCTTCGGCACCATCATGTCGGGCTGGCTGTCGGACCGCTACGACAACCGCTATCTGGTGTTCTGGTACTACGGCCTGCGCGGGCTCTCGCTGATCTTCCTGCCGTTCAGCGATTTCTCGTTCTACGGCCTGTCGATCTTCGCGATGTTCTACGGTCTCGACTGGATCGCGACGGTGCCGCCGACGGTGCGCCTCACCGCGCAGAAATTCGGGCCCGAGCGCGCCAATCTGGTGTTCGGCTGGATCTTTGCCGGCCATCAGCTCGGCGCCGGAACCGCCGCGTTCGGTGCGGGCCTGTCGCGCACGCTTCTCCAGAGCTACCTGCCCGCATTCTTCATCGCCGGTGCGCTCTGCGTGTTCGCCGCGCTGATCGTGCTGGCACTGTCGCGGCAACCGAAGCTGCAGCCAGCGGCGGCCTCGACCTAGCAGGCTTTGCAAGAGTCTTGCCTCCGCCGGGATGCGGACGCACGTCCGCCTTCTCGCGACTCAGTTCGCCCGAGCTTTGCTCTCTTTTGCGCCCTCTCGTTCGAGAAAAGGGCGCAGGGAAGGCCGGGCGCCGGCTAGCACCCGCAGTCCCGTGTGCGAAAAGAGACGCGCACGGGGTGGACCACTGGTGTTGCCGGTCGCCCGGCCTTCCCTGCGCGGATGGTTTTACGGCTTATGTCGCGCTCTCCTCGGGGAGCGATGCACTATTGCCCCCGTCGCCTCGCGGATGACTGATGAGCGAACCCGGTTGGGCCGCAACATCACCGCAACACTTGACGTACAGACCCCGGGCGTCAGGACCACACGATTTTGCCGCCGCGCACATCCCCGCCCCTGTCTCCGATGGCTGGCGTGCGCTCGCCACCGGGACTGAACGAGGACGCTGTCAGCGCCGTGTCGTATCGCGCGTGCGGCTGCTCACGGGGATTCCGCCCTGCAGTCTGCCCAGCGCGCCGACGCCGTCGCGGCCACCGCCTCCCGGCCCGCGTCTCGTGACGATCGCGAAACGCCCCTTCGGCGGGCGGGATGCGCAACACTTACGGTATATCCGAATTCTTGTAAAGCGAATTCTTGAGCTCTACGGCAGGCGGCCGGCCAGCCGAAAATGCCAAAACAACCCCATGCGCAGTAGCCGGATCATTCGTGATCAATGACTTAGCGGGGTCGCGGCTCGCTCGCTCATCGGCCCCAGTTCGAGACATCTTGCCGTTAGACTCCCCGCGCCAAACGTGAACAATAGCAGGGCACGTTACGTGCGCAGTGCACAGCAAGATGCGCCAAGGGGAAACGAAAATGCCGACTGCCTTCCCGTCGTCCGAACCCATCATTCCGACCGCTCCCTTGACCAGCGAGATGCGCGATGCGTTGCGCGCGATCGTAGGCGAGAAGGGCCTCATCGAGGACGAGCACGGCAAGCAGCCGTTCGTGACGGATTGGCGGGGATTGCTGGCTGGCAGTGCCGGCGCCGTCGTCCGGCCCGGCAGCACAGAGGAAGTCGCGAAAGTGGTCCGGCTTTGCCATCAGCACGGCGTCGCCATCGTGCCGCAGGGAGGCAACACCGGCCTGATGGGTGGGGCCACGCCTTGGCCTGCACACACCGGCATCGTGTTGTCGCTCGGCCGCATGAACCGCGTGCTGGACGTCGATCCCGTCGGCTATGCCATGACGGTCGAGGCCGGCTGCGTGCTGCAGACCCTTCAGGAGACGGCGAGCCGGCACGACAGGTTCCTGCCGCTCAGCCTCGGCGCCCAGGGCTCGTGCATGATCGGCGGCAACCTGTCGACCAATGCCGGCGGCGTGCAGGTGCTGCGCTACGGCAATGCCCGCAATCTCGTGCTGGGGCTGGAGGTGGTGCTGCCAAGCGGCGATGTCTGGGACGGATTGCGCGCGCTGAAGAAGGACAACACCGGCTATGACCTCAAGCACCTCTTCATGGGCGCCGAGGGTACGCTCGGCATCATCACCAAGGCCGTCCTCAAGCTGTGGCCGGCGCCGAAGGACATCTCGACATCATGGCTGGCGATCCGCGATCCGCGCGCGGCGCTGGAGATCCTGTCGGAGGCGCATGCCGCATCCGGAGACAATGTCGGCTCTTGCGAGTTGATGAGCCGCGCCGCCATCGACATGGTGCTGCGCCATATCCCCGGCACCCAGGATCCTCTCAAGGCGAACACGCCATGGTACCTGCTGCTGGAATGGTCGTCCTCGCGGGCGCGCCAGGACGGCGCGGAGGGCATGTCCGAGAAGATGGAGCAGTTTCTCGGCCATCAACTCGAGGCCGGCCGCGTACTCGATGCGGTGATCGCCCAAACGGTCGGTCAATCGCGCAACATGTGGCGCATCCGCGAAACTGTCGCCGAGGCCTCCCGGGCCGAAGGTCCGGGACTGAGCTTCGATGTGTCGGTGGCCATCTCGCGGATTCCGGAGTTCATCGACAAGGGCACCAAGGACGTGCGCGATATTCTCCCGACCATCCGGCCCTACCCGCTCGGGCACATCGGCGATGGCAATCTGCATTTTTCGTTCATGGGGCCATCGGGCATGGATCAGCAGACGCTAACCCAATACAAGGGCGCCATCACGCGGGCCGTGAACGATCTCGTTACCTCGATGGGCGGCTCGATCTCGGCGGAACACGGCATCGGTATCGACAAGCTCGACGAGCTCAGCCATTACCGCTCGAAGACCGAGCTCGACATCATGCGGACCATCAAGCGCGCGCTCGATCCCGAGAACATCATGAATCCCGGCAAGGTGCTCCGGCTGTGATGAACGCCGGGCACCTGCGCCACGGTCTCAGCCGCGCGGATTGACGACCGTGTAGCCCCGCAGCGAACGCGCGTGGATACGCGTGGCGTGACCGCCGGAATTGGCGTCATACGCCATCCAGGTGTCGCCTGCGAGATGCTGCTCCAGAACGAAGACATGGCCGCGGCGCGCCGCGACCATGCCCGGCGCCGGCGCCGTGCGCGGAAAGCGCAGCCAGTTGGACGCCAGATTCAATTCCGGCACGACGCGGCCGAACACGCGCAGCGAGGCACCGCAGCCGCAGAAGGATGAGGGACAACCGGCCGGCCGGCCGCCGACGACGCGATCGCCCGACGTGCCGATAATCGTGGTGGCGCTGCCTGCATCGCCCACCGTCATTCGCGTGGAGCGATAGGCCTGTAGCTGTTGGCGGGGAGCCGGCGCGCGACGCGGTTGCGAATACGAGAAATCGCAGGGCATGGTGACGTTGCATTCGGGCGCTTGAAGATTGCGATAGGGCCGCGCTTCGGAAGCGGCGGAGGCGGCGATAAAGAGGAAACACGCGGAAACAACTTGCTTGATCATTGCAGGACTCTGAGCTGGAGGGTCCTGCCCCACTTCGGAGAAACCAATATTGGTTTGACCGAAATGGGCCGAAAGCGCGGCAGAAAGAGGCTTCTGCTTCCGCCCTTAACTTAGGTTATGTCCAGGTCGCGCCAAAGCCGCGAACGCGCGAGCACTCAACCGGACTGCATCATCGCATCCGCAATCTTCTCCGCCGACATCAGCACGGGGAAGTTGGTGTTGGCGCACGGCACCACCGGAAAGATCGAGGCGTCGACGACGCGCAGGCCCTGGATGCCCTTGACGCGTCCCTGATTGTCGACCACGGCCATCGGATCATCGGCGCGGCCCATGCGGCATGAGCAGGAGGCGTGCCAGACCCCGATGGTCGCCTTGCGCACGAAAGCTTCCAATGCGTCGTCGTCGTTGATCACCTGATCGAAGGTGAACCCCTCGACCACGAAATTGTCGATCATGTAGTGGCGCAGCGCCGCCGGTCCGTCCATCAGGGTCGCGGCGATCTTGGTCAGGAGCCTGTTCTTGTTATTGACCACGCCGATCTTGCGGACCTTGTCGGTATAGGCGGCTGGAAACGGCTTGTCCGTCACCTTCTTCACGATGTCGCTCATCTGAATGGCCGCCATCTTCCGGAAGCCGCTCATCAGGCGGTCGAGATCGCGCCGGTCGGACAACAGATTGAACTCGACGATCGGCTCGGCCGAAGGATCGCGCGAGGCGAGCTTGACCTGACCGGTCTCGGAATAGGTCTTGTTGACGAAGGTCAAGAGCGAGCCGATCTGCTCGCCGACCGCATGCCATGCCGATTTGGAGAGCAGCACGACGAACATGTCGCCCTTCGGTACGCCTTCGAGACCGGAGGAATAGCGCAGGCCGAGCTGCATGTGGCGCCTGGTGTGCTCGTTCATGCGCGCGCCGCGGCGTACGAAGGACGATAGCGAGATCGAGGGATGATCCATCAGGCGTTGGCCGACGCCGGGCAGCCCCATCAGCACCGGAATGCCCATATCCTTGAGGTGGCCGACGGGACCGATGCCGGCGCGCAGCAGATGCGCGGGAGAATGGATCGCGCCGCTGGAGAGGATGATCTCGCGGCCTCGGAATTCCTGCTCGCGTCCGTTCACCACGGCCTTCACGCCGACGCATTGGGTGCCTTCGAACAGCAGCTCGCGGACTTGCGTGTTGGTGGAGATGGTGAGATTGGCGCGCTGGCGGGTGTCGCGGTCGAGATAGCCCATCGCGGCCGAGACGCGCTGCTCGGCCTCGTTGGAATGCGTCACCGGGAAGAAGCCGTCGACGAACTCGCCGTTCTGATCGGGCAGGAATCGATGGCCGGCCTGCTGGAAGGCATCGGCGAAGGCCTGCGAATGCTTCGTCCAGTGCTCGCGCGGGATGCGGCGTACCGGGATCCTGCCGTCCTTGCCGTGGTAGGGACCGTCGAAATCGAGGTCGCGTTCGACCTTCTTGAAGAACGGCAGCACATCGTTCCAGCGCCAGCCCTCGGCGCCGCGCGCGTCCCATTCGTCGTAATCGGTCGGCGCGCCACGGTTGGCCATCTGGCCGTTGATCGACGAGCCGCCGCCGAGCACGCGCGCCTGCTCGTATTTGCGCAAAGGAGGACGGGCTTCGTTCGGATTGTTGTGGCTGACCACCTGGGTCGTGACCTTGAGCTCCGTCCAGTGGAAGCGCGGATCGAAATAGGCCGTGCCCGGATAGCTGTCCCTGATCTCGGCCGGCTCGTTGCCGGGCGGCGTGTCCTGACCGGCTTCGCACAGCAGGACCTTGTTGGCACTCTTCGCCGAAAGACGGTGAGCCAGCACGGACCCCGCCGAGCCGCCGCCCACGATAATGAAGTCATACACGATTGGCGCTTCCTGTTGTTCTTTCCGGGCTGTCGCGCGTTTATTGAGTTTCTCGATTGCTTCGCAACAACAGCCGCACTGCTACGGCCTGATCGAGAAATTCTCCGCCGGTCCCGGCTTGCGCAAGGGCTCTGCCAGCCGCGCGAATTCGCACAACAGCGACCGAGTCTTGCGGGGATCGATGATTTCCTCGACCCAGAATTTCTCGGCCGAGCGGAACGGCGAGCGCAGCTTATTGAGACGCTCCTGGATTTCCTCCAGCTTGGCCGCCTTGTCCTCGGCCGCGTCGATGTCGGCACGGTAGGCCGCCTCGATGCCGCCTTCGAGCGGCAGCGAGCCCCAATAGGCCGAGGGCCAGGCGTAGCGGATCGAGAAGCGGTCGGCCGGCTGGTGCACAACACCGGCAACACCGAACGCGTTGCGCAGGATCACGGTGCACCAGGGTACGGTGGTTTGGTTCACCGCGGCCATGGCGCGGACGCCGTGACGGATGGTCGCCGCCTTTTCGGCGTCGAGACCGATCATGAAGCCCGGGCAATCCATCAGATAGACGACTGGCAGATGGAAGGTCTCGGCGAAGTCGACCCAGCGCACCACCTTCTGGCAGGCATCCGCCGTCCACGAGCCGCCATAGTGAAAGCTGTCGCTGGCAAGCACCAGCACCGCCCTGCCCTCGAGCCGGGCGAGGCCGACGATGATGGGCTTGCCGAAATTCTTAGCCACCTCGAAGAACGAGCCCCTGTCGACGACCGACTCGATGATCGGCCGCATCTTGTAGACCTGCTTGCGATTGCGCGGCACCGCGTTAATCAGCGCCTCGTCACTGCGCTCCGGATTGTCGGTGCAGCGCAAGGTCGGCGGCAGCTCGTAGACCGAGGACGGCAGGTAAGACAGGAAGCGCCGCGCGCAGGCGAAGGCTTCCTCCTCGGTGTCGACGGCATGATCGACCGCGCCGGCGCGGGTCTGGATATGGGCACCGCCGAGCTCCTCCTTGGAGAGGTCCTGCCCCAGCGCCTTCACCACCGGCGGCCCCGCGACGAACATCGCCGACTTCCGCGTCATGATCGAATAGTGACTGGCGGCAAGCCGCGCGGCGCCCAAGCCTGCAACCGAGCCGAGACCGAGAGCGACCACCGGCACGCGCGACAGGTTCTCTGTCGTGAAGCGATACCAGCGCGTGCCGCCGATGCCGCCCGGCAGGTTCGCCGCGCCCTTGGTCTCGATGGTCTTGACCGAACCGCCGCCGCCGGAGCCTTCGACGATGCGGACGATGGGCAGACGGAGATCATGCGCCATCTCCTCCGCCATCAAAGGCTTTGCGGAGATCGACGCATCCGCCGAACCACCACGGACCGTGAAATCGTCGCCGACCACGACCACGGTGCGGCCATCGACCCGCGCGCGGCCGAACACGCAGTTCGCCGGCGTCAGTTTCTGCAGCTCGCCGCTTGCATCGTACTCACCGATGCCGGAGACGGCACCGATCTCGTGGAAGCTGCCCCGATCGATCAGCTTGTCGATACGCTCCCGAACAGTCAGCCGGCCCTGGTCATGCTGTCGCTTGACCTTGTCAACGCCGCCCATCTCCCGCGCGAAGGCTTCGCGCCGGGCGAGCTCGTCGAGTTCCGGCTTCCAGTTCATTCACTCCCTCCGAATTGATCGGCTTGTTATTGTTGTGCACGGCCATTGCGACCGGTTTACGCGAGATGCGGTTGTTGAAGGCGTCGCCCTCCGCGCCCTCCATCAGGCTGGCAAGCGAACGGCCGAGTTCGAGCATCAGCGGTGCGACTTCGGCATGCAGCCTCTGCTCGTCATACATCGTGGACAGAAGGCCGATCGTGATGACGACGTAGGTCTGGTACTGCGGCGACCAGATCGGCACCGCGAGCCCGTTGATGTGCGGGCTCCACAGGCCGCAGGCCACGACATAGCCGCGCTCGCGCAACATCTGCCGGTTGGCTTCGATGCGGGGCTTGAGGATCTTCGCGGCCTCGGGCGCTTCGCGCTCGATGTCCGCGATGAAGGCGTCGCCGATCTCCGGCGCCAGTGCCGCGGTGTAGGCTGCGCCCGCCGCGGTCGAAGCCATCGAGATGCGGCTGCCGGTGCCCTCGTGCAGGCCCAGCGCCGAGGCCGAGCGGGCGAACTGGAGATAGACCAGATGGAAACGATCGGGCACGACGAAGCCGACGGTGCCCGGCAGTTGCTCGGCGACTTCCTGCAGCCGTTGCCGGATCATGCTGCGCAGCTGCGCGCCCTTCATCATCGAAGCGCTCATCGCCACCGCGCTCGGGCCGATGCGATACTTCTGATCCCGCGGAAGATAGACCAGCTGGCCCATCCGCGTCAGCGTGTGCGTGAGCCGCGACACCGTCGAGCGCGGCAGGCCGCAGCGGTTTGAAATTTCGAGATTGCCGAGCCTGGCCTCGTGGCCCTCGAAGCATCGCAACACGTCGAACGCGCGCGACACCACCTGGATGACATCACCCTCGCCGGCATCGCCAGCGAGCACGCCTTGCCTACTCAACCGCTCGGATCGTCTTCCCATGTTCCCTACCACTTGTTCCGCTGTGCGGAATTAAATTCCACTTGGAGACGACGCTACCTCACTCATTTTGCAACGACAACAAAAAGGCGATGGCATGCCAGAAATTAAGATGCGTCACGGACGTCGCGCGGCGCGTCTGCGCAACTCCCGTGCAAGTTGGAGGAACCGTTGCGGATGGCGACGAAATTGTAATCGGCGAAGCCGTGGAGATGGAGATGCCGGTATCCTCGCCGGCCAGCGGCATGATCACGTCGCCTCCGATGAAGCTCGATGACGTCGTCGGGGAGACACAACGCGGCCGCGATCGTCGCGAGCCGGCTGCGTTCTCCATTGTTTCCGCGGCAATCTGTCAGTCTCATTCCCACATGCGCGGTACAGCGTTGCCATCGCCTGATACGGATGACATGATCCGTCTCAAACAAAACTCTGTTTCAAACAAAGAACGAAAATCTTCGCGGCGAACGCGAAGTTTATTGGAGGGAAACATGCTTCGTGGGCTGCTATTGCTCGCGCCTGCCCTGGTGGCCGGCATTTCTTTTGCGTCTACACGCTATTCGTTCGCCGAAGACGTCAAGCTGCCGGCGACGCTGACGTTCACAGCCTATGACACCGGAACGGCCGGCTTCAACATCGCGGTCGGCGTCGGCAAGATGATGAAGGACAAATACGGCACCGACGTGCGCGTGCTGCCCGCGGGCAACGACGTCGCTCGCCTCGCGCCGCTGCGCGCCAAGCGCGCCGCATCCTCGGCGATGGGATCCGGCACCTATTTCGCACAGGAAGGCGTGTTCGAATTCGGCGCGAAGGAGTGGGGCCCGCAGCCGCTCCAGATCCTGCTTTCGACCGTCGACTGCAACTGCGGCTCGCTCGGCGTCGCCGCCGACACCGGCGTGAAGGAGCTGAAGGACCTCAAGGGCAAGCGCGTCGGCTTCGTGGTCGGCTCGCCCGCGCTGAACCAGAACTCGCTCGCAGTGCTCGCCTTCGCGGGGCTCACCCAGAAGGACGTCAAGGCCGTCGAGTTCGCAAGCTACGGCGCGATGTGGAAAGGGCTGATCAACAACGACGTCGATGCCGCTTTCGGCACCACCATCACCGGTCCCGCCAAGGAAGCCGAGACCTCGCCGCGCGGCCTGATCTGGCCGCCATTGCCTGCCAAGGACAAGGAAGGCTGGGCGCGGATGCAGAAGGTCGGCTCGTTCTTCTTCCCGCAAACCGCGACCTGCGGTGCCGGCATCTCGCCGGAGAAGCCGGTCGAACTCGGCAACTATCCCTACCCGATCTTCGTCGCCTACGCCTCGCAGCCGGCCGACCAGGTCTATGCGATCACCAAGGCGATGATCACGAATTACGATGCCTACAAGGATTCAGCGCCCGGCGCCGGCGGGCTCGCGGCCGACCGTCAGACCAAGAACTGGGTGGTGCCGGTGCATCCCGGCTCGGTGAAGGCGCTGAAGGAAGCCGGGCAATGGAGCGATGCGCAGGAGACGCACAACAACAGACTGATCAAGCGGCAAGAGGTGCTGGCGGCCGCGTGGACCGATTACGGCAAGTCCAACCCCCCCTCGGACGACAAGGCATTCCTCGACGGCTGGATGAAGGCCCGCGCGGCGGCGCTTGCGAAAGCCGACATGCCGAACGGGTTCGAGGATTAATCTCTAGCGTTCAACTGCCCACGCACGGGGTCGATGATGTCTTCTGTTTCCACCTCCATCGCCCCGCAAGACGAGCCCAAGCGGGTCGTGTTCGACGATCCGCACGGCGCCGCCGCCAACATGCAGGAGGCGGAGGTGACGCGCGTGCGCACCTTGCGCGGCGTCTGGCGCTGGGCGCTGGTGGCGGCGACCGCGGCGACGATCCTGCTCTGCATCAACCAGCAATTCTCGCTGCGCTTCTTCATCGGCTACACCCAGCTCAACACGGAGTATTTCTATCTCCTGATCGCGTTGATGCTGCCGTTCACCTTCCTGATCTTTCCGGGCACGAATCGTTCGCCGCTCGACCGGATCCCCTGGTACGATCTCGTCCTGTTCGTGGCGACTTTCGCCGCGGCGCTGCTCCTGATGTCGAGCGTGCGCAAGGCTGCGGAAGCCGGCTGGGAATTCGGCGGCGCGCCGACCAACGTGATCGCGGCGGGCCTCGTGATGTGGGCGATACTGATGGAAGCGCTGCGCCGCACCGGCGGCTGGAGCCTGCTGTTGAGCGTGCTCCCTTTCACGCTCTATCCGCTGTTCGCCGAATCCGGCTGGCTCGGGCCGTTCCGCGGCACGCAATCGACGCTGGAGCAGGCAACTGCCTATCACGTGCTGTCCGGCGAAAGCCTGCTCGGCATCCCTATTCAGGCCTTCGCCGACACCGTGATCGGCTTCCTGGTGTTCGGCACCGCGCTGATGATGACCGGCGCCGGCAAGTTCTTCATCAACCTCGCCTTCGCGCTGTGCGGCACGTTCCGCGGCGGCGCGGCGAAGGTCTGTATCTTTGCCAGCGGCCTGCTCGGCATGATGTCGGGCTCGATCATCTCCAACGTGCTGACCGCCGGCACCATGACCATCCCCGTGATGAAGAAGAGCGGCTTCCGCGCCTCATATGCCGCCGCGATCGAGGCCTGCGCCTCGACCGGCGCGGTGCTGGCGCCGCCGGTGATGGGCGCGACCGCCTTCGTGATCGCGCAATTCCTCAACATCAGCTACGCCGAGGTCGCGGTCGCCGCGATCATTCCGGCCGTGCTCTACTATATCGGGCTGTTCATGCAGGTCGATTCCTACGCCGCGCGCCATGGGCTGAAGGGCATTCCACGCGCCGAGCTGCCGCGGATCATGGATACGATCAAGGACGGCTGGTACTACGTCTTCGTCATCGCCCTGCTGATCGTGATGCTGCTCTACTTCAAGCGCGAGAGCCATGCGCCGTTCTACGCGACAGCGCTGCTGCTGGTGCTCAACCAGCTCTTCTCCAAGGACACGCGCTGGACCTTTGCGACCATCGGCAAATTCCTCGAGGTCAACGGCCGCACCTTCGTCGAGCTGGTCGGCATTCTCGCCGGATGCGGCCTCCTGATAGGCGCGTTCTCGATGACCGGCGTGGTGTCGAGCCTTGCCAACGACCTCCTGCACATTGCCGGCGACAACCCGTTCCTGCTGCTCGGCATGTGCGCGCTCACCAGCCTCATCCTCGGCCTCGGGCTGACGACGACCGCCTGCTATATCTTCCTCGCCATCCTGGTCGCGCCCGCGCTGGAAAAGCTCGGGCTGAACAAGATGGCGGTGCACATGTTCATCTTCTATTGGGGCATGCTCTCGTCGATCACGCCGCCGGTCGCGATCGCCTCCTTCGCAGCCGCCGGCATTGCCGGCTCGCCGGCGATGAAGACGGGCTGGGAATCGATGTGGGTCGGCAGCATCATCTATTTCATCCCGTTCTTCTTCGTGCTCAATCCGGCGCTGGTGCTGCAAGGGCCGAGCCCGTATCTGGCCGGCCTCGGCCTGATGGGACTCGCTGCGTTCGGCACGCTGTTCATCTGCGGCGGCATCCAGGGCTACCAGCCCTTCGTCGGGGATCTGCGCGGCGCAGGCAGCCTCGAATGGCCGATCCGCGTGCTGCTGGTGATCGGCGGCTTCGTGGTGGCAACGCCGGGCGGCGGGATCATGCCGCTGTCGCAGATGCAGGTGACGCTGCTCGGCCTTGGCATCCTCCTGCCCACGATTCTGCTCGCCCTGCTGCTGGTCCGACGGCAGACCATGGTCCCGAACGGGTTGCGCGTACCCTGATTGCGTTGCACAAGAGAGGCGATGACCCCACTCTCGCCTCTCGCCGCCGCCTGGACCCGCTCGAAGCCGCCGTTGCTGCGGTTTCTGGACAATTGCCTGAACGAATTCTCTGCCGAAACTTCAGGCAGCGTCGCCGATTACATTCCCGAACTGAGCAAGGCTGATCCTGCCTGTTTTGGCATCAGCCTCGCGACACTGGACGGCCATGTCTACGAAGTCGGCGACACCAGGGTGCCCTTCACCATCCAGTCCATGTCAAAGCCGTTCGTGTTCGCGCTGGCGCTGGACCTGCTCGGCGCGAGCCGGGTCGAGAGCGCGATCGGCGTCGAGCCGTCGGGAGATCCCTTCAACTCGATCCGGCTCAATGCCGACAACCATCCGTTCAACCCGATGGTCAATGCCGGCGCGATCGCCTGCACCGGGTTGATCTACGACAGCAAGGGGCCCGAGGCCTTCGAACAGATCCGCCTCGCGCTGAGCCGCTTCGCAGGCCGCGATCTCGCCGTGGACGAAGCCGTCTACGGCTCGGAGAGCCAGACCGGCGACCGCAACCGCGCCATCGGCTACCTCCTGAAAACCAATGCGGTGATCTCGGACAATGTCGCCGGCGTCCTCGACGTCTATTTCCGGCAATGCGCGGTGCTGGTCACCGCGCGCGACATCGCGGTGATGGCGGCAACGCTCGCCAATCGCGGCGTCAATCCGGTCACGGGCGAGCAGGTGCTGAGCGCCTACGCGATCTCCCGCACGCTGTCGGTGATGACCTCGTCGGGCATGTACGACTATGCCGGCGAATGGATCTACAGGATCGGCATCCCTGCCAAGAGCGGCGTCGGCGGCGGCATCCTCGCCGCTCTCCCCGCCCGCCTCGGGCTCGGCAGCTATTCGCCGAAGCTCGACAAGCACGGCAACAGCGTGCGCGGCATCAAGGTCTGCGAGGCGCTGTCGGCGCATTACGACCTGCACATGCTCAACCGCAGCGACGACGCGCGCAACGCCGTCATCGCCGACTACGACATCGGCAAGAGCCCGTCACGCCGCGTACGCCGGCCGCAGGAGCGCGAGATTCTCGCCGCCCACGAGCAGGAGGTGCGGATCATCGAACTGGTCGGCACGCTGTCGCTGTCGGCGGTCGACTACGTCTCCCGGCGGCTCGCCGCCCGGCCCCGTCCCCAATTCGTGATCTTCGATCTGCATCGCGTCACCTCCACCACCCGCGCCGGGGCGCGGCTCGTCGCCGAGGCGTTCGAGGAGCTCGCCGCACTCAACGTCACGGTGGTGCTGTCGGGCGTCAGGCGCGCATCCAAGGAATGGGATACGTTGCGGGAATGGACGGCCGAGCTGAAGAACGTCCGCGACTTCTATCTGCTCGACACCGCGATCGAATGGGCTGAAGACCAGATCGTCTACCGCTATGGCGGCTCGATCGATTTCCACGAGACCACCGAACTCGCCGAGCAACCGCTGCTCGAAGGGCTCAGCGAGGAAGAGCTGACAGACCTCGCCTCGATCGGCATTGTCCGCACCTATCCGTCTGGGGCGAAGATCCTCACCACGGGCGATCCCGCCAATTCGCTGTTCTTTCTGCGCAGCGGCGCGGTGCACGTCACCTTGCCCGACGGCGTCCGACTGGCAACCCTCACCGCCGGTATGGCCTTCGGCGAGATGGCGCTGCTGGAGCCGACGCGCTCGGCCGACGTGTTCGTCGACATGGCCGCGACGGCGTACGAAGTGCCGCTGAAGGATTTCGAGCGCTTCCGCAAGCAGCACCCGCGCGCCAGCGAACGCATCATGCGCAACCTGGCGAAACTCCTGGCCGACCGCCTGATCGTCGCCAACGCCAAGGTGGATATCCTGACGTCAACGTGATGTCTGTCGACCTTGCGCCGCAAGAAGTCGTCTTGCCCGGGCTCGTCCCGGGCATGACGCTGTGGAAGCTGTCTTGTCTCCAATTGGCGCCGTTCTTTAGCGGCTCGCCGCCTCGCTCAGCCGCCGCCTGATCTTCGCCGCGCTTCGTTCGAGCAGATCGGATGGCTGCTGGCCGGTCGCGGCACACAGGCAGGCCCAGTAATAGATGACATCGCCGAGCTCATCGACGAGCCCCGCCTTGTCGAGCCAGTCGTCGCGCAGCAGCTTCTTGATGTGCTCGGCGACCTCGCCGGCCTCACCGGCCAGGCCGAGCCCGAGATAGGACAGCCGCTCGTTGGAAGGATGCTGATCGACTTTCGCAATGCTTGCGGCCCAGGCCGCATATTCATCGATCGTCATCGGCATCCCTCATCGCGGTCCTTCGATCAGCCCACCACTTCGGTGACGGGTTGAAGATCGATCTCGAACGTCTCCAGGAATTTCGAGGTCATGATGTAGAAGCCGACCGAGAGCTGCAGTTCGACCAGCGCGGCCGGAGTCAGTTTCGCTGCGATCGCCTTGAAGGTCGCATCCGTCGGCTTCTTCAGCTTCACGATCTCGTCGGTGAAGGCGAGCGCAGCGCGCTGGACCTCGTCGAAGCAGGTTGCGGCCTGCCAGTTCTCGAGCGCCTCGTTCTGCGCATCGGTGACGCCGACATTCTTGCCGATCCGCTTGTGCGCGACGATCTCGTACGGGGCCTCGCACAAGATGCCGGTGCGGGTGATCGCGAGTTCGCGCACGACCGGATCGAGCTCGCCCTTGTGGCGGATGGCGCCGCCCAGGCGGCAGTACTGCTCGAAGTAGCTCGGCGAGTGCGCCATCATGCGGAAGATGTTGGCATTGCGATTCTTGTCGAGAATTTCGCGGGTACGGTCGGATGCCTTGGACGGGTCGCTGTAATCGATGCGGGCCATGATTTTCCTGAAGTTTTCCCTGAGTTTTTGATGCTTTTTGTCGCCAGCGGCGAAAGTCTCGCGAAACTGTATTCTTGCGCGTCCTTGGGAGCAACAACATCGAGTCAAAATGCCGCCGCATTGCTGATCGACCTTGAGACAGTCGATATTCGCTGCGTGGGGACACATCGCGGTGAGTACTCGCAAATGGGGTGTTCCGAGTAAAACAATTGGCCGTCGGGGTGCGCGAGCCGCACGACGATGAGTCACGCCCAAGTCTAGGGAGAAAAGGCATGAAGGAAGCCACCAAGGGGGCGGCCTCGGGAGCGCTCGCGCATATGCTGGCGGTGACAGCGATGCTCGTCATCGCCAGCATCTTGTTCTACGGGCGTTAGTTCGCGTTTCAGAGTTTTCGTCATTCCGGGGTGGCTCTCCCGGGACCGCGCAAAACGCGGCCCTGGCAAGCCAGGCCCAGAATACCCGTTCCAGGCTCGGTCGTCTGACCGCCCCCGAATGACGAATCCCTCTACGTTTCCTTCGTGAAGAACGGCACAAGCTTTCCGGCAAACGGCTTGAAGCTCGCGGTGACCGTATCGCCGATGGCAAGACCGTTCTCACCGTGAGCCATCATGCGAAAGCCCTCGGCGCAATCGACCAGCAAGATGTTGTAGGGCACGTGAGCGCGGGTCTCAGGCGTCGCGGCGCGGCAGACCAGCGAGGTCGCGTACACCGTGCCCTTGCCGCTGGCGCGCTGCTCGCGCGGATCCGATTCGCCACACGCCGCGCAGAAGGCGCGGTGGAAGTACTGCACATGGCCGCAGGCGCCGCAGGTCTGAAATGTGATGGCCGCTTCGCCCTTGGTCCAGTCCGCCAGACGCTCGCTCATCGCACCCGCTCCAGGAACATGCTGACATGGGACGACAGCACGCCGCCGTCGCCGTGCAAGAGCGCGATCGAGGCGTCGCGCACCTGGCGGGAAGCCGCCCGCCCCGTCATCTGCAAATGCGCCTCGACCAGATGCGCCATCGCGCCGCCGACGCCGCAATGGCCGTAGCTGAGCAGGCCGCCATGGGTGTTCAGCGGCATCGCGCCGTCGCGGCTGAAATGGCCTGATCGGACGCGGGCCGCAGCCTCGCCGCGGCCGGCAAGGCCGAGGTCCTCCAGCAGCATCGCGAGCGTGATGGTAAAACTGTCGTAGATCGCGGCGTAGCGCACGTCGGAGATCGCAAGGCCGGACGCCTCCTTGGCGCGCGCGATCGAGATTTCCGCACCGAGTTCGCTGAGTGCCGGCGCCGCGGTGACATGCTGATGCGTGTGGGCCTGGGCGCAGCCGCGGATGCGTACGCCCGCCTCGCCGGTCCGTTCGCGACTAATGATGAAAGCCGCGCCGCCGTCGGACACCGGACAGCAATCGAGCAGCTTCAGCGGCATCGCCACCGGCTTCGAGGCCATGACGTCGGCGACATCGATGGGCTCGTGGAATTGCGCGCCGGGATGGGTGCAGGCGTGGGCGCGCATCAGCACGGCGAACTCGGCGAGATCCTGTTCGGTCACGCCGTATTCGTGCATGTAGCGCGTCGCGACGAGGCCGTAATAGGCGGGGATGGTCGGGCCGAGCGGCACCTCGTAATCGGGATGGCCGACCTGCGCCAGCGCCTGGATCGAGGCGTCGCGGCTCTGCCCGGTGAGGCGGTTCTCGCCGGCGACCACGAGCACGTTGCGTGCGACGCCTGATGTGACGAGCTGATGTGCCAGCATCGTCATCGCCAGCCCCGTGGCGCCACCGACCTGCACGGCATGCGCATAAGACGGGCGAATGCCGAAGTGCTCGGCGAACACGGTTGCCAGCATGATGTGGGGCGAGACCGTGGAATAGCCGCACAGGATGCCGTCGATGTCGGAGCGCTTCAGGCCTGCGTCGTCGAGCGCAAGTTGCGCGGCCTTGCTCATCAGGTCGAGCGACGATGAACCCTCGTGCTTGCCGAACGGCGTGAGGCCGACGCCGGTGATGAAGCTCATGTTCTCTCTTCCTCGTCGTTCCGTGGCGGCCCGAAGGGCCGAGCCCGGAATCCATCGAGCGGCATGTGCGGAGGATGAATGGAGGCCGGGCTCGCGCCCATGCGGGCGCGCCCCGCAATGACGCATGAGACAGCGAAGGTCATCCCCTACTCCGGCGCTGATCGCGTGACGCCGTCGCGGACCATGGCGGCGATCTCGTCTGTGGAGTATCCGATCTCGCGCAAAATCTCCGCGCCGTGCTCATTGAGACGCGGGGCCAGCCGCACCGGCTCGGCCTCCGTCTCCGACCACGTCGCCGTCACCTTCATGCTGCGGATCGGGCCTTCGGTCGGATGGTTGACGACCGGGAAGAAGTTCGTCGCCTCCAGATGCTCGTCGTGGAGCACACCCTGCAAATCATGCATCGGCATCACGGGCACATCGGCCTTGGTCAGCAGGTCGATCCACTCGGCCGTGGTGCGCGTCTCGAAGATGCGCGCGAGCTCGGCATAGACGACATCGATGTTCGCGGCGCGGCCGGCGAAGGTCGCGAATTTGGGATCGGCGCGCAGATCATCGCGCGCCGTCGCCTTGAAGAAATTCTCCCACTGCTTGTCGTTGTAGACGATGACGCTGAGATAGCCGTCCGATGTCTTGTAGGGCCTGCGGTCGCGCGAGAGGTGGCGGGCATAGCCGCCCTTGTCGAGCGGCGGCTCATAGGTCAGCCCGCCCATGTGGTCGCCCATGACGAAGCCGGCCATGGTCTCGAACATCGGAATGTCGACCCGCTGGCCGCGGCCGGTGCGGTCGCGATGGACGAGGCTGGCACAGATCGCGCCGACGGCGGTGAGGCCGACGATGCGGTCGACAAGCGCATTGGGTACATAGCGCGGCACGCCGTCGCCGGTCTGCGCCATCAAGGCCGGCAGCGCGGTGGCGCCCTGGATCAGGTCATCATAGGCGGGCTTGGCGGCGTAAGGTCCGTCCTGACCGAAGCCGAACACGCCGGCATAGACCAGGCGCGGATTGATTTTCGAGACGACGTCGTAACCGAGCTGAAGCCGCGCCATCGCCTGCGGACGGACGTTGTAGACCAATACGTCGGCGTCCTTCAGCAGCCGCAACACGGCGTCGCGACCGGCGGGCTTCTTGAGGTCGAGGCAGATCGAGCGCTTGCTGCGGTTGGTGTTGAGGAACACCGGGCCCATGCCGGCATGGCGCGTCGGGCCGATCAGCCGCGTGACGTCCCCATCGAGCGATTCCACCTTGATGACGTCGGCACCATAGTCTCCGAGCATCTGGGTCGCATAAGGCCCCATCAGCACGGTGGTCATGTCGACGACCTTGATGCCCTTCAGCGGCCCCATTGGTTCACTCCCGATCGCGCAGGGGGCTCAAGCGCGGCCCCGCGATTTCGGTCCAGCTAAGGGCAGCGGTGCCGCGCGCGCAAGGGCGGCCTGCGTATGGCCGCATGCGTCGCGCGGTGATATCGGCCGCTATTTCTTCTGGCGGGATTCGCGGATCTTGAGGAGCCGGTCGAGCTCTTCGTTCTGCTGGCTGATCCGGTCGGCGATGCGCGACTCGTTTTGTTCGCCCGAAGCGGCAGCGGCCTGCTCGATGAGCTGCCTTATGTTGTCCTCGAGGATCGCGATGCGATCGTTGAGTGCGTCCATCGACAGCGAGTCTTCGTAGTCAGTGCTCATGATGCTTTTCCGCCAATCAGTCAGGAGCGTTAGGATGGGCCCAGCGAAGCCGGCTCACCATGATCTAACGCAAGGAAGATGTGGGCAAGGCGCCTTCGCGCCTTTGCCCACCCTATGGGCGCCTACTTCAGTGGCTCCAGCACGGAGACGTAGTTGGCGACCGCGGCGCCGCCCATGTTGAAGATGCCGCCGAGCTTGGCGTTCTTGAGCTGCATGCCCTCGGGCGCCTGGCCGGCGAGCTGCATCGCGGTCATCACATGCATGGAAACGCCGGTGGCGCCGATCGGATGGCCCTTGGCCTTGAGGCCACCGGACGGATTGACCGGCAGCTTGCCGTCCTTGAGCGTCCAGCCTTCCTTGATGGCGCGGGCGCCCTGCCCCCTCGGCGTCAGGCCCATCGCTTCGTATTCGATCAGCTCGGCGACCGTGAAGCAGTCATGGGTCTCCACGAAAGAGAGATCGTTGAGCGTGACACCGGCTTGCTCCAGCGCGCGCTGCCAGGCGACCGTGCAGCCTTCGAACTGGAGGATGTCGCGCTTGGACATCGGCAGGAAGTCCTGGGCATGCGCGGTGGCGCGGAAGCCGATCGACTTGGTCATCGTCTTGGCGGTCTCGGCATCGGCCAGCACCAGCGCCGCGGCGCCGTCGGAGACCAGCGAGCAATCGGTGCGCTTCAGGGGACCGGCAACGTAAGGGTTCTTCTCGCTCTCGGCCCGGCAGAAGTCGAAGCCGAAATCCTTGCGCATCTGGGCGAAGGGATTGGCAACGCCGTTCTTGTGGTTCTTGGCCGCGATCAGCGCCAGCGCGTCGGACTGGTCGCCGTATTTCTGGAAATAGGAGCTGGCGATCTTGCCGAACACGCCGGCAAAGCCGCCGACGGTGTCGCCGTCCTCGGGCAGGTAGGAGGCCTTGAGCAGGTTCTTGCCGATCTCGGGGCCCGGAGTGCGGGTCATCTGCTCGACGCCGACCACCAGGACGATCTTGGCGGCCCCCGCGGCGATCGAGCGCAGGCCCTGATGCACGGCGGCCGAGCCGGTGGCGCAGGCGTTCTCGACCCGGGTCGCCGGCTTGAAGCGCAGCTTGGGGTCGGCCTGGAGCACGAGCGAGGCGGTAAAATCCTGCGCCGAGAAGCCGGCGTTGAAATGGCCGAGCACGATCTCGTCGACGTCGCCGGCCGAAATGCCGGCATCGGCCATCGCTTCATTGGCCACGCGGGTGACGAGGCTTTCGACTGTTTCGGTGTCGAACTTGCCGAACGGCGTATGCGCCCATCCGACGATGCTGGCGGTCATGGTCATCTCTCCCTGGGGGTCTCTTCCTGAGCTAAGTCTTAGCCCAGAGAGGGCAAGACTTCACGCGGGTTTCAGGGCCTTGAGGGTGCGCTGGCAGATGGCAGTTATGCCGGCCCAGTTCCCGGCCTTGACCTCGGCGGACGGGCACAGCCAAGACCCGCCGACGCAGAGCACGTTGGGCTCGGCCAGCCAGTTGGCCGCATTGGCCTCGCCGATGCCGCCGGTCGGGCAAAACCGCACGTTCGGGAACGGTCCGCCGAGCGAGCGGAGGCCCTTGATGCCCCCGGCCTGCTCGGCCGGGAAGAACTTTGCGACGTCGAAGCCGTGCGACAGCGCCATCATCAGCTCGGACGCGGTGGCGATACCCGGCGCGAACGGCAGGGAGCTGTGGGCTGCGGCCTTGAGGAGATCCGGGGTCAGGCCCGGGCTGATGGCGAAGGCGACGCCGAGCTTCTCGACACGGGTGAAGTCGGCGGGATTGAGGATCGTGCCGATGCCGACGACCGCCTCGGGCACTTCGGCCATCATCGCCCGCGCCGCTTCGATCGCAACGGGGGTGCGCATGGTCACTTCCAGCGTGCGGACGCCGCCGGCCACCAGCGCGCGCGCCAGCGGCACGGCATCCTGGATGCGCTCGATGGTGAGCACGGGGATCACGGTCGCCGCCTTGAACAGCGCGGCAAGGTGGTTCTGTTGGGCGCTGGTGGTCATGGGTCTCGATCTTTATTTGGTCGCCTGGCGGGAGGTCGCCGGCCGGTGCCGCTTCTTGGGCGGCATGGCATAGCCCGGAATGATGGCGCCGGCATAGCAGATCACGACGCTGGCGAGGCGATGCCCTGATAGTGCGGCCTCGACCGGATCGGAACCGGCGAGCCGGGCCGCGATATAGGCCGCGGCGAAGCTGTCGCCGGCCGCCGTGGTGTCGACGACAGGGTTGGTCATCGGTTCGGCGCGGACTTCGTGGGTCGCCCCGGGGAAGCGCAGCAGACTCACCGGCTCCGCGAGCCGGAACACCAGCTCGGACGTCGGAATGCGCGCCATCAGCTGATCGTTGCTCTCACCGGGATAGAGCGCGAGCAGGTCCTCAGTCGAGGTCAGCACGATGTCGGCGGCCGCGAAGGCCGCCTCGAACACCGCGCGGGCGACGTCGCGGTCCGGCCAGCCACGCGCGCGAAAATTGGTGTCGAACACGAAGCGGGTGCCGAGCAGGCGCGCGCGCTTGATCGCCGCGAACAGGCGCTCGCGCCCGGCCTGATCATAGATCGAGAGCGTGATCGCGGAGAGATAGATGATGTCGTAGCTCATCAACGAGTTGAGCAGCTCGCCGGTCTCCGGCAGGCTCATCAGCTGCCGTGCCGCCGCGCTGTCGCGCCAGTGGAAGAACTGGCGCTCGCCGCTCGCATCCGTCTGGATCATGTAGAGGCCGGGCAGCTTGCCCGCCAACCGGACGACGCGGCGCGTGCCGACGTTCTCCGCGGCCCAGGCCGCGATCATCTCGTCGCTCAGGGCGTCGTCGCCGAGCGCGGTGAGATAATCGACCTTGACCTCGAGCCGCGCCAGATAGACGGCGGTGTTGAGGGTGTCACCGCCGAAGCCGCGCGAGTACAGCCCACCGCCCTGCCCGGCAGACGCGCCACTTTGCGCCTGCCTGAGCTCGACCATGCATTCGCCGATGCAAGCAACGCTCGCCATCTCGGGTACCCGCTCTGCCGGAGATCAGGCGACGAAATTGCCGCCGAGTTCATCCTCGATGTGAATGCGGATGATGTCGTCGAAGGTCTTCTCGGCGGTGGTGAAGCCGAGCTCAAGCGACCGCTTCGCATTGAAATTGCGCGGCCAGCCGCCGACGATGCCGACGATGAACGGATCGGGCTCGCGCTTGATGCGCGCGGCGACCTTGTCGCCCGCCACCCGCTTCAAGGCAGCGATCTGCTCGCCGACGGTCGCGGACAGGCCCGGCATGGTCAGGTTGCGGCGCGGGCCGACCTTTTCGAGGTCCATGGTGCCGGCGTGCAGCAGGAAGCCGACCGCGGAGCGCGGCGTGGCATGCCAGTGACGGACGTCCTCGGACACCGGGAGGATCACTTCCTTGCCGGCCAGCGGCTCGCGCAGGATGTTGGAGAAGAAGCCCGATGCCGCCTTGTTGGGCAGGCCGGGCCGGATGCAGATCGTCGGGAGGCGGATGCCGATGCCGTCGAGGAAGCCGCGGCGCGAATAGTCGGCCAGCAGGAGTTCGCCGATCGCCTTCTGGGTGCCATAGCTGAGCAGCGGGGTGTGGAAGAACTCGTCGCCGATCGCATCCGGGAACGGTGCGCCGAACACCGCGATCGAGGACGTGAACACCACGCGCGGCTTGTAGCCGCCGCCGACGAGCCTGACGGCGTCGAGCAGCATCCGCGTGCCGTCGAGATTGATGCGGTAGCCCTTGTCGAAATCGAGTTCGGCCTCGCCCGAGACGATCGCGGCGAGATGGAAGATCACGTCCGGGCGGCCGGCGATCAGCTTTTCGGCCGCGCCGGGCACGGCGAAATCGCCCGACACGGTCTCAACAGGGAAACCGGCCTTTTCGGGCTGCTTGGGCTCGACCACGTCATGCAGGGTCAGCTTGGTGATGTCGCTCTTGCCGAGCCGGCCGTCGCGCAAAAGCCGTTCACAGAGTTTGCGGCCGACCATGCCGGCGGCGCCCAGAACCAGAATGTGCAAGAGCTCAACTCCTTCTTATTGACCGGAACGCGCAGCCGTTGGCAGTTCTCCCGGGCGCGCTCCCGTGGCAGACCGCGCGACTATTCCTTCACGGCGCCGGTCATCGCGGACACATAATGCTCCACGAAGAAGGCGTAAAGGATGACGAGCGGCAGCGAGCCGGCCAGGGCTCCGGCCATCAGCGAGCCCCAGCGGTAGATGTCACCGTCCACGAACTCGTTGACGATCGCGACCGGCACCGTCTTGTTGCTGGTCGACTGCAGGAAGGTCAACGCGTAGATGAACTCGTTCCAGCACAGCGTGAAGCAGAAAATGAAGGCCGAGATCAGCCCGGGAATCGCGAGCGGCAGCACGATCTTGGTCAGGATCTGCCAGCGGCTCGCCCCGTCGATCAGCGCGCATTCCTCCAGCTCGAACGGGATGGTCTTGAAATAGCCCATCAAGAGCCAAGTCGAGAACGGGATCAGGATGGTCGGATAGGTCAGGATCAGCGCCAGCGGCGAATCGAACAGGCCGTACTGGAACACGACGGTCGCGAGCGGGATGAACAGGATCGACGGCGGCACCAGGTAAGCGAGGAAGATCAGCCCGCCGACGAGATTGGCGCCCTTGTAGCGCAAGCGCACGATGGCATAGGCAGCCAGCACCGACGCGATGATCGAGAGCATGGTGGCGCAGATCGCCACGTACATCGTGTTCCAGAGCCAGTGCGGATAGTAGCTCTCGAACAGCAGCTTGTGGAAATGCTTGAAGGTCGGATTCCAGGTCCAGAACGGGTTGAACTTGTCGAGATCGAGCAGCTGGTCGTCCGGCTTCACCGAGGTCAGCGCCATCCAGTAGAACGGAAACAGGAGGACAACGACGATGATCGTGAGCGGCAGGTACAGCGTCACGAGCCGGCGCGGCACCGACTGCAGATAGCTCATGCCCTCGCTGTGATCGTCCTTCGCCACCGTCGGAGAGGACCCCGATAGCACGGCCTTGAGATCAATCGATCTGGTCGGCAGATCAGTCATTGCTCTCTCCCTGCTGCCATTTCCTGCGCTGCAGGCCGAACCAGGACACCATGATCGCAGCGAGCAGGAACGGAATCATGGCACTGGATATCGCCGCACCCTCGCCGAGCTGCCCGGCAATGATCGCGCGCTGGTAGGACAGCGTTGCCATCAGATGGGTGGCGTTGACCGGGCCGCCGCGCGTCATCGCCCAGATCAGCTGGAAGTCGGTGAAGGTGAACAGCACCGAGAAGGTCATCACGACGGCGATGATCGGCGTCAGCAGCGGATAGGTGATGAAGCGGAAATTCTGCCAGCGCGTGGCGCCGTCGAGCGTCGCGGCTTCATAGAGCGACGGCGACACCGTCTGCAGGCCCGCCAGCAGCGTAATCGCCACGAACGGCACGCCGCGCCAGATATTGGCGAAGATCACGCAAATGCGCGCCCATGTCGTGTCGCCGAGGAAGTTGATGTTCTGGTTGATCAGGCCGAGATGCTTCAGCGACCACGAGATGATGGAGAATTGCGAATCGAAGATCCACCAGAACGCCAGCGCCGAGAGCACCGTCGGCACGATGAAGGGGATCAGCACCATCGCGCGCAGCATCGCCTTGAACGGCATGTTCTCGTTCAGCAGCAGCGCGAGATAGAGCCCGACCGCGAATTTGATGGCGCTTGCGACCGTGGTGTAGAGCAGCGTGTTGAACACCGACAGCCAGAAGATCGAATCGTCCCACAGCCACTCGTAGTTCTCGGTGCCGACGAAGTGCCCGACCCTGCCGATGCGGGTGTCGGTGAAGGACAGCCAGATGCCGAGCCCGAGTGGATAGGCCAGGAAAAAGATCAGGAACGCCATGGCCGGCACCATGAACCAGAAGCCGAGCCAATTGCGGTTGTGTTTGAGCCGGGTCCAGGCGGTGTCCTCGCTCATCTGAGGCTTGGCCCGGGGAATTGCGACATCAGCCATGCCCGATATCCCTGATCGAAATGTTGACGAGCGGGCGGCCGGATGGCCGCCCGCTCCGTGACGCTCAGCGGTAGATGCGCTTCAGTTGGCGCTCGGCTTCCGCCATCGAGCCCTTCGCGTCCTTGGTGCCGGTGCAGTAGTTGGCGAACATGTCGACGACGATGAAGTCGGCGATGGCAGTTGCCGCCTTTTCGCCGACGGTGCCGATACCGGCCGCCGGAAGAGTGCGCTTCGAGGCCTGAGAGAAGACCTCGTTCTTGGGATCAGCCTTCCAGATCGGCGCCGATTCATAGGCGTTAAGGGTCTGCGTCAGGTAGCCCTGCGCGCCGTCCAGCCACTTCTCGTAGTTCTCCTTCTCCAGCATGAAGGCGATGAAGGCCTTTGACGCATTCGGATATTTGGTGAAGTTGAAGGCGAGGATCGGCAGCGCAAGCTGCAGCTCGGTCGGCTTGCCGACCGGTCCAACCGGCCAGAGCGCGTGATAGGTGTCCTCGGCGAGTTCCTTCTTGCTCGCATCGGTCTTGGCGGCGACGTAGATCGAGATGCCGTTCGCCGTGCAGTAAAGCTCGCCGGCGAGGAACGCCTTGTTGTTGGAGGAATCGTTCCAGGACGCCGTGCCCGGAATGAAGGCGTCGTACAGCGCCTTGCAATATTCCAGCGCCTTCGCCGTCTCCGGCGAGTTGATGATGATCTTGTCGTTCTGGTCGACGGTGTAGGCGCCGTGGCCCCACAGGACCCAGTGCAGCCACGAATTGCCGTCACCCGAGGCATGTCCGAGCGCGAAGCCGGCCGGCGTGTTGTTCGCCTTCAGCGCCTTGCACATCTCGAGGAAGCCGGGGAAGTCCTTCGGGAATTCCTTGAAGCCCGCCTTCTCGATCGCCGACTTGCGGTAGGTCATGTAACCGCCGTTGGTCGCAACGGGAATGCCGAGCCAGTCATTGCCCTGCATGCAGGTCTTGGCCGCCGCATCGGTCCAGCCGCCGTATTTCTTGCCGAGATAATCGGCGACGTCATTCATCTTCAGAACTTTGGTGGGGAACAGCTGCGGCAGCGTGTGCAGGCCCCATGCGAGATCGAGTCCGGAGCCGGTGTTGGCCGCAACCGAAGCCTTCGGCTGCACGTCCTCGAAGGACTCGCTGAACACGTTCATCTCGGTGCCGGTGGCGGCCTTGAACGCGGCGACCATGGCGTTGAACGCATCGTCCTCGGCCGGCACGAAGCGCTTCCAGCGCATCACGGTCAGCTTGGCGCCGGGCTCCGCCTTCCAGGGCGAGCTCTGCGCCCAGGCCTTGGCGAAATCGAACAGCGCCGGCCCGGTGAGCATGCCGGTCGCAGCCAATGCCGTTCCGCCCTGAAGCAGAGTCCGGCGGGTAAAGTCTTGCATGGTGTCCTCCCTGTGATGCTTTTTTATTGTCTTGGCTTGGTCTTACGCTACGAGTTCAGGCGTTTTCCCGTCGTCTCGTCGAACAGATGCACCAGTGACGGCTCGGGCTTCAGCCGGATCTTGTCGCCCGGGTTGAACTGATGGCGTTCGCGGAACACCGCGACGACCTGCTCGCCGCCGATCTTGGCGAACACCTGCGTCTCCGAGCCGGTCGGCTCCACCACCACGATCTCGGCTTCGGCGCCGTCGTCGGCGATGGTGAAATGCTCGGGCCGCACGCCGTAGACCGCGGGACGGCCGTCGGACGCCGCGGGCGCGGTCTTGAGCGGCAGCTTGACGCCGTTCGGTCCCTCGAAGGTCGCAACGCCGTTGACCCGCACATGCCCCTTCAGGAAGTTCATCGCGGGAGAGCCGATGAAGCCGGCGACGAACTGGTTGTCGGGCTTGTCGTAGAGCTCGAGCGGCGTGCCCATCTGCTCGACGATGCCATCATGCATGACGACGATCTTGTCGGCCATGGTCATGGCTTCGATCTGGTCGTGGGTGACGTAGACGGTCGTCGTCTTCAGCCGCTGGTGCAGCTCCTTGATCTCGGTGCGCATGGCGACACGGAGCTTGGCGTCGAGGTTGGACAACGGCTCGTCGAACAGGAAGACTTGCGGATCACGCACGATGGCGCGGCCCATCGCGACGCGCTGGCGCTGACCGCCGGAGAGCTGGCGCGGATAGCGATCGAGCAGCGGCCCCAGCGCGAGGATCTCGGCGGCGCGCTTGACGCGCTTGTTGATCTCGTCGGCGCCCGCGTTCCGCAGCTTCAGCGAGAAGCCCATATTGTCGGCGACCGTCATGTGCGGATAGAGCGCGTAGTTCTGGAAGACCATCGCAATGTCCCGCTCCTTGGGCTGGACATTGTTGACGACGCGGTCACCGATCGAGATCGTGCCGGAGGTGATGTTCTCGAGACCGGCGAGCATGCGCAGAAGCGTCGACTTGCCGCAGCCGGAGGGGCCGACCAGAACGACGAACTGGCCGTCCTCGATCGGTACAGTCACGCCGTGCAGGACTTCAAAATTGCCGAACGATTTCCGCACGTCGCGGATTTGCACAGACGACATCTAGCTCCCTCCTCGAAAGTCAACGACGCCTCGAGCGCCGCGACCGTCTTGTTTTTCAGACTTTACCGAACTCGGCCCGATCTTAGCGAGCAACATTGTCGGCAGTTTGTGCGGTTTTGGCAATTTGTCTTTGGTTAGTCGTTGCTGGTAGCGCTGTCAACGTTCCTTTGTTTGCGGGAATGACTGTGTTAAGAGCAGCAAATGGGTCGAAAACGCACCAAGTCAGGCAAGATCCGGCTGGCGGAAGTCGCCGAGCTTGCCGGCGTCAGCCCGATCACCGCGTCCCGTTTTTTCCGCAATCCGGAGGCCCTGTCGATCGGCAAACGGACACGGGTCGAGAGCGCCGCCAAGGAGCTCGGCTATGTGCCGAACCTCGCGGCCCGCGCACTCGCCTCGCAACGGACCGAGGTCATCGGCGTCCTGATTCCCTCTCTCACCAACAATGTCTTCTCGGACGTGCTGCGCGGCATCTACGACGCGTCCGAAGGCAGCCGCTATTCGATCCAGTTGTCCAACACGCGCTACAGCATTCTGCAGGAGGAAAAGCTGCTGCGGCTGTTTCTCGCGCAGAAGCCGGCCGGGCTGATCGTCACCGGGATCGACCAGACCCCGGAATCGCGCGCCATGCTCGAGGCCGCCGATTGCCCAATCGTGCAGATCATGGAGATCGGCCCCGACCCGGTCGACATGATGATCGGCTTTTCGCACTATGATGCAGCCCGCGCAGCGGTTGCGCACCTGTTCGAACAGGGCCGCCGCAAGATCGGCTTCGTCGGCGCGCGCATGGATCCCAGGGTGCAGCGGCGGCTGGACGGATACGTCTCGGCCATGAAGGACGCCGGGTCGTTCGAGCAGCGGCTCGTCGTCACCACGGCGACACCGACCTCGGTGACGCTGGGCGGCGCCCTGTTCGCCGATCTGCTGGCGCGCGAGCCCAATCTCGATGCGGTGTTCTGCGCCAATGACGACCTCGCGCTCGGCGTGCTGTTCGAATGCCGGCGAAGGGAGATTGCCGTCCCCGACCAGATCGCGATCGTCGGCTTCAACGACCTGGAATTCATGGCCTCCGCCGTCCCCACCCTCACCAGCGTGCGCACCAACCGGTACGAGATGGGCAGGACGGCCGCCACCATGCTGATCGAGGCGATCGACGGACAGCGCCCGGAGCAGCCGGTGCTCGATCTCGGTTTCAAGGTGGTCGAGCGGCAAAGCTCGTTGCCGCGCCATTCGGACAGCAGGCCAGCCGTTTCAGGCGCGGCCGCAACGAACAAAATGGTAGCGTTACCAAGTAGCCGTGACTAGTATTGCGCTTGTGAGGAAACGACCCGCCAGCGGGCCAGCGATCCGTCATTTAGCACCGTTGGGCATCGCGCAAGCCGACGCCCCCAGGACTGACGTAAGTGGACGGACGCCAGTGCGTTTGCATTGCAGGAGAAACCAATGACAAAAAAGCCAACCAATGGGCATGCCCCCGCCGGCAACGGCTCCCGCCGCCACCTTCGCTCGCAGGAATGGTTCAACAACCCGCATAATCCGGGCATGACCGCGCTCTACATGGAGCGCTACCTCAATTACGGCCTCACCCGCGCCGAGCTGCAGTCCGGCAAGCCGATCATCGGCATTGCCCAGACCGGCAACGACCTCTCTCCCTGCAACCGCCACCATATCGAGCTGGCCCATCGCGTCCGCGAGGGCATCCGCGAGGCCGGCGGCATTGCGATGGAATTCCCGACCCATCCGATCCAGGAGACCGGCAAGCGCCCGACCGCCGCGCTCGACCGCAACCTCGCCTATCTCGGACTGGTCGAAATTCTCTACGGTTATCCGCTGGACGGCGTCGTACTCACCACCGGCTGCGACAAGACCACGCCGGCCTGCATGATGGCGGCTGCGACCGTGAACCTCCCCGCGATCGTGCTGTCGGGCGGCCCGATGCTGAACGGCTGGCACGCCGGCGAGCGCACCGGCTCCGGCACCATCGTCTGGAAGTCGCGTGAGCGGCTCGCGGCGGGCGAGATCGACTATGAAGAGTTTATGGAGATCGTGGCCTCCTCCGCGCCATCGGTCGGCCATTGCAACACCATGGGTACGGCCTCGACCATGAACGGTCTTGCCGAAGCGCTCGGCTTCTCGTTGCCGGGATGCGCTGCGATCCCCGCGCCCTACCGCGAGCGCGGCCAGATCGCCTACGAGACCGGCAAGCGCGCCGTCGAGATGGTGTGGGAAGACCTCAAGCCCTCGGACATCCTGACCCGCAAGGCGTTCGAGAACTGCATCGTGATCAATTCGGCGATCGGCGGCTCGACCAACGCGCCGATCCACATCAACGCGCTGGCCCGCCATATCGGCGTCGAGCTCACCATTGAAGACTGGCAGAAGGTCGGCCACGACGTGCCGCTGCTCGTCAACATGCAGCCGGCCGGCTTCTATCTCGGCGAGGAATTCCACCGCGCCGGCGGCGTGCCCGCCGTGGTGCGCGAATTGATGAAGCACAAGCGCATCCATGAGGACGCAGTCACCGTCAACGGCCGCGGCATCGGCGAGAACTGCAAGGATGCGCCGAAGCCCGACAACGACGTGATCTGGGCCTACGACAAGCCGCTGGTGAAGGATGCCGGCTTCCTGGTGCTGAAGGGCAATCTGTTCGATTCCGCGATCATGAAGACCTCGGTGATCTCGAAGGAATTCCGCGATCGCTATCTCAGCAATCCGAAAGATCCCAACGCCTTCGAGGGCCGCGCCATCGTGTTCGAGGGTCCGGAGGACTATCATGCGCGGATCGACGATGCCTCGCTCGACATCGACGAGCGCTGCGTGCTGTTCATCCGCGGCACCGGCCCGATCGGCTACCCCGGTGGCGCCGAGGTCGTGAACATGCAGCCGCCGACAGCGCTGATCAAACGCGGCATCCTGTCCCTGCCCTGCATCGGCGACGGCCGCCAGTCCGGCACCTCGGGCTCGCCCTCGATCCTGAACGCCTCGCCGGAAGCCGCCGCCAATGGCGGGCTTGCGGTCCTCAGGACCGGCGACAAGGTCCGCGTCGATCTCAATAAGGGCAGCGCCAACATCCTGATCTCGGACGAGGAGCTCAAGAAGCGTCACGCCGAGCTCAAGGCCAATGGCGGCTTCAAGCACCCACCGAACCAGACGCCGTGGCAGGAGATCTATCGCAACACCGTCGGCCAGCAATCGACCGGCGCCTGCATGGAGCTTGCCACAAGGTACCAGAACGTCGCCGGCACGTTCGGCGTGGCGCGGGATAATCACTAGACCTGTCAATCCGGGGCGCGACCGAGTCGCGAGCCCGGGATCCACCGAACAACCCACGCTGTGACCCGATGGATTCTCAGGTGCGCAATTGCGCACCGTAGTTTGCGCCGAGAGGCGCGCCCCCGGAATCACGGAAGAAAATTCAAAGGAGAAACAACATGGCCAACCGCCTCAAGGGCAAGCGCGCCGTCGTCACGGCTGCGGCCGCCGGCATCGGGCGCGCCTGCGCTCTCGCATTCGCGCGTGAAGGCGCAACCGTGATCGCGACCGATATCAACGAAGCCGGCATCGCCGATCTGACCAAGGAAGGCATCGCCGAGGTCGCCAGGCTCGACGTCCGCAACACCGCCGACGTCAACGCCTTCGCCAAACGTATCGGCAAGGTCGACATCCTGCTTAACGCGGCCGGCTTCGTCCACCACGGCACCATCCTGGAATGCTCGGAAGAGGACTTCGATTTCTCGTTCGACCTCAACGTCAAGTCGATGCACCGAACCATCAAGGCGTTCCTGCCCGAGATGCTTGCGGCCGGCGGCGGCAGCATCGTCAACATCTCATCCTGCGCGGCCCTGAGGCCGCCGGCTAACCGCTACGTCTACAGCGCCTCGAAAGCGGCAGTTTCGCTGCTGACCCGCGCGGTCGCGCTCGACTTCATCACCAAGGGCATCCGCTGCAATTCGATCTGCCCCGGCACCGTCGAGACGCCCTCGATGCTCGACCGCGCCGCCGCACAGGGTCCGCAGGGCAAGGAGATGTTCATCTCCCGCCAGAAGATGGGTCGGCTCGGTACCGCCGACGAGATCGCGTCGATGGCGGTCTATCTCGGCAGCGACGAGAGCGCCTTCACCACCGGCGTCGACCTCGTTGTCGACGGCGGCTACATGCTCTGACGGCAAGAGGATCAGTCTCATGAACAAGATCGACCTCGACGGCCGCGTCGCTGTCGTCACCGGCGGCGCGCAGGGCTTTGGCCGTGCCATCACCCAGCGCTTCACCGCCTCCGGCGCCAAGGTCGCGATCTGGGATTTCGACGTCGCGCTGGCCGAGAAGACGGCGAAGGAGATCGGCGGCGAGACCAAGGTCTTCAAGGTCGACGTCACCGATACGGCAGCCGTCGAGCAGGCGCGCGATGCGACGCTGGCCGCGTTCGGCAAGATCGACATCCTGGTCAACAACGCCGGCATCGCCGGCGTCAACAAGCCGGTCTGGGAAACCGATCTGGAGGAATGGCGCAAGGTGCTGCGCATCAACCTTGACGGCCCCTTCATCGTCTGCAAGGCGATCGTGCCGGTGATGCTCAAGCAGAAATACGGGCGCATCGTGAACATCGCCTCCATCGCCGGCAAGGAAGGCAATCCGAATGCCTCGCATTATTCAGCGTCGAAGGCCGGCCTGATCGCGCTGACGAAATCGCTCGGCAAGGAGCTTGCCGCACACGACATTCTCGTCAATGCGGTGACGCCGGCCGCGGCGAAGACGGCGATCTTCGATCAGATGACGCAACAGCATATCGATTTCATGCTGTCGAAGATTCCGAAGGCGCGCTTCGTCCTGGTCGAAGAGCTCGCCGCTATGGTGGCCTGGCTCGCGTCCGAAGATTGTGCCTTCTCGACAGGCGCGGTGTTCGACATCTCGGGCGGTCGCGCAACCTATTGAGGACGGCATGATCCGGGAAGGCGGTTGCCTCTGCGGCGCGGTGCGGTTCAAGGCAGAGGGCGAGCCGCTCAATGTCCGTGTCTGCCATTGCCGTCTCTGTCAGAAAGCGATGGGCTCGCCCTTCTTCGCCCGCGCGCAATTCGACCAGCGCGCGCTGACGGTTGAAGGCGACACCGAACACTATGCGTCGTCCGAGCACATCGATCGCGTGTTCTGCAAGCGATGCGGCACGCGCCTGTTCTCCTGGCGGCGCAACGGCACGCTGGCGGGCGTTTCGCTCACCACCTTCGACGACCGCAACGCCTTTGCCCCGACCGAGCATATCTGGGTCTCGGAAAAGGTCGCCTGGGTGAAGCTCGACGACGGTCTGACGCAATATCAGGGGACGATCCCGACGTGACGTCAGGATGGGCCTGGCGCAGACGTGCTCACCGTCTGGCCACGCCGGCCCGTTGTCGTTGCGATCCAGATCCCGGCAAACACCGCGACGATGCCGGCCGCGAGATTCCAGCGCAGCGGTTCGTTCAGTAACCACGCGCCGACCAGCGACGCCGTGATCGGATTGACCGTCACCGAGATCGCGACGCGCGTCGGCGTCGTCCGCTCCAGCGCAAAGGCCCAGAGATAGAAGGTCAGCGCGGCGCCGAACGCCCCGAGATAGGAGGCTGCGAGCCATTGCGGCGTGCCGAAACCCGCGACTGGCGCGAAGCTGCCGCGGACGCACGAGAGCAGGATGAGGCAGGCTGCCCCCGCTGCCATGCTCATGGTCGTGAAGCCCAGCGGGCCGGAGCGCCGGATCAGCGGCTTCGACCAGATGCCATAGAGCGCCATGCACAGCGCGGCAGCCATCATCAGGAGATCGCCGCGCCATGCGCCCGCCGGCGCGGAGGTCAGGTCGGTGAGGAGCGCGACTGCAACCCCGAGAGTCGCAATCACCACACCGATCGATTTGCGCCAGGTCAGGGCTTCGGCGCCGAGCGCAGAGCCGATCACGAGCGACAGCAGGGGAAGCGTCGACAGCGCGAGGGCGCCGCGCGCCGCGGTCGTGAAGATCAGCGACGCATTGAACAGGATCGGAAACATGGCGAAGAACAGAAAGCCGAGACCGACGGCGGCCGACCAGTCCCCTCGCCCCGGCCAGCGGTCGCCACGCAGCAGGGTCAGCGGCAACAGCAGGAGAAAGCCGATGCCGAACCGGAACGAGCCGATCGCGAGCGGATCGAGGCTGCCGACGAGATAGCGTGTTGCGCCAATCGAGGTGCCGCCAAGACCACTGGACAGCACGGCAGCCAGAACGCCGGATATCTCGCCCACACTTCCTCCCTTTTCCACGGTTCTGCGCGCAGCATACGAGGCGCGCCGAAACAGGGAATGGAATTTCCGTCATGGTGGGATAAGTTCTTGTCATGAGCGCGCCCGATCTCGATCCCGATCTACTCAAGGCCTTTCTCGCGGTTGCCAGGCATCGCTCATTCACGCGCGCTGCCGAGACGCTTCACCGGACGCAATCGGCCGTAAGCGTTCAGATCAGGCGTCTGGAAGAGCGGCTCGATACAAGATTGTTTCATCGCACCCGGGCCGGCGTGACGCCGACTGCCGCAGGCAAGGAGCTGCTCGGCTATGCGAGCCGCATCCTCGACCTCAATGCGGAGGCCGTCGGTGCGCTTCGCGCGCGCAAGGCCGAAGCCGTGATCCGCCTCGGCGTGATGGACGACTACGGCACCCTTGTCATTCCGCCCCTGCTGGCGCGCTTCGCCCAAAACAATCCGCAGATCCGGGTCGATGTCGAGACCGGGCTGACCGCAACGATGCCGGCGCGGCTCGGCGACGCCTATGACCTCGTCATCGCCATGCATCCGGAAGGATGCGGCAACGGCGAGCTGTTGCGGCGCGATCAGGCCGTCTGGGCCGCTGCCGCGTCATATTCAACCAAGCCGCACGACACGCTGCCCGTCGCACTCTACCCGCCGGGCTGTCTGTTCCGGCAATGGGCGGCGGATGCCCTTGATGCCGCCGGCCGGCCCTGGCGCCTCGCCTTTGTCAGCCGCACACTTGCAGCGGTAGAGGCGATCGCAGTGCAGGGCCTCGCGGTGACCGTCGTGAAGGCCGGCACCCTGTCTTCCCGCCTGCGCATCCTGCCGACGTGCGACGGCCTGCCGCCGCTGCCCGCGGCGGACATCCGCCTCCACCGCGCGCGCAACCTGTCGCGCCCGGCGACACTGCTGGCTGATCATTTGCAGCGTGGCATTTCGGAACCGGCCACCCTATCTTGAGCTGAAGCGTTGCTGCACCGCCGGTTTGGCTGGAACGGCTGCAAGGCCGCGAGCGAACCGGGATCAACGAGCCGTGAACATCTCCTTTTATGACCTGTCGGTATGGGTGCTTCCGCTGGTGCTCGCCATCACCTTCCACGAGGCCGCGCACGCCTTCGTCGCGGACCGGCTCGGAGACAATACGGCCGCGCAGCTCGGCCGCGTCAGCTTTAACCCAATCAGGCATATCGACCCGTTCGGTACCGTGATCCTGCCGGCGATGCTGCTGTTTACGCATTCGCCCTTCCTGTTCGGCTATGCCAAGCCGGTGCCGGTCAACTTCCGCAAGCTGAACAACCCCAGGCTTGACATGGTCTGGGTGGCACTGGCCGGACCTGCCACCAACATCCTGCTGGCGCTTGCAGCGGCCCTCGCCTTCCACACCCTGCCGCTTGTCCCTGCCAGCTCGGCGAAATGGGTCGCCGACAACCTCAAGAATGCGCTCATCATCAACGCCATCCTCGCGGTGTTCAACATGTTGCCGATCCCGCCGCTCGATGGCGGCCGCGTCGCGGTTGGATTGCTGCCGCGCGTCCTCGCGATGCCGCTGGCCCGGCTTGAGCCATTCGGGATGCTGATCCTGATAGGCCTGCTGATCCTGCTGCCTCTTGCAGGTTCCCAGTTCGGTCTAAATCTTGATGTTATTTCAGCAATACTGCGAACGTTGACCGGTCATGTGATTCAGGCTGTTCTCTTCCTGACCGGCAATGCGTAGTTGAACAACCGCACCCGAACTTTTAAGCCGAAGGGCCAGAGGCCGACTTGGTCAAAGCTGCCGATATGCTGATCGCGCGACGCGCCGACACCCGCGCCCGCGCCGATTTCGCCACCTGGAAGATGATGGCCAAGCTCAATGGGGCGTCCGCGTTGCCTTCGGGCGCCCAGGAATTCCTCGCGAGCTACCAGAACCTGCTGGCTCAGATGAGCGAGGGCGAGGCCACCGAGGCGACCATCGGCGCGATCTACAAGGCTTATTATGCCGAGATGGGCGGCGGGGGAAACCCGCCCGACGTCCGCCCTCGCCCGACCGAGCCGGCAGCGGACAATGTTACCGCGTTCCGGCGCCCGGCACCGAAACCGAAGACGACCAGCTTTTTCGGGGCTGGCGCGGCAGCTGGAACCCAGAAACGGCCCCTTCCGGTGGCGCTGATCTTCGCCTGCCTTGTCGTCGTCTATGTCGCAATCAGGCTCTATTGGCGCTGAGCCGTCTTCTTCTTTTTCGCGTCAGCCGGCGTGAAAATGATGTCCACGGTCCGCTCGAACCGGTCCTCGGTCAACCCGGCGGGCGGCTGCGGGATCGGATCCGACTTGCGGACGATCGAGACCGCAGCCGCGTCATAGGCTACGTCCCCTGATGACTGCACGACATCCACCGACAGCACGTTGCCCTTCCGGTTGATCGCGAAGCTGACCTTGACCTTCTGGTTATTGGGCTGTTTGCCTTCCGGATTGATCTTGTGCAGCGACAAATGCGCGCTGATCTTGCGGTTCCAGTCGGCTGTCAGTTTTAGGACGTCCTTGCCGATGCCGATGACGGGCGCCAGCGCCTTCTCGGCCTCACGCGCGTCCTCCTCAAGGGTCTGCCGCGCCGTCGCGACCGATTTCGGCGAAGCCTCGGCGGCCGGCGTTTCGACCGCCTGAATCTTCGGATCGTCTTCCGTCGGCTTCTTCGCGTTGTTCTCGGTCACGACGCGGTCGGGATCCACGACCTCCTGCGACTGGTCCTTCGGGAGCTCCGTCTCCTTGGTTTCGGCCTTCTGCTCAGGAAGCGCCTGCTGTTCCTGCATCGCTTCGCTGTCAGGCCCGGGCGGCAGATCGGTTTCGGGCGCCTTGGGCGAGGCCATCTCAACTGCGAATTCCGCGCCGTTCGCACCGAGGCCGTCGCCGTCGTCGTCGGCACGCAAATGCGCCAGCGCGAGCGCAGCACCACCCAGATGGAGCACAAGCGCGGCCACCGCCGCCAGGATCCACAGCTTCCGGGATGGTTTGAGTTCGTCCGACATAGCGGGCCTCTAAGGCTGAGCGGCGCCTGCCGCAGGCGCTCCCGGCGCGCCCTCCAGCGCCACCAGCTTCACCCGCGTATAGCCGCCTGAGCGAAGGAGCTCCATGACGCCCATCAACTCCCCATACGGTACCGACTTGTCGGCACGCAGGAACACGTACTTGTCCTTGCTCATGTCGGACAGTCCGTCGAGCGTCCCGATCAACTCGGCACGGTGGACCGGGTTCTCCCCGAGGGCAAGCGTCAGATCGGGCTTGATGCTGAGATAGGTCGGCTTTTCCGGCTTCTTCTGCGGCGTCGCGCTGGACGTCGGCAGATCGATCGGCAGGTCGACCGTGGAAAGCGGCGCTGCGACCATGAAGATGATCAGCAGCACCAGGATGACGTCGATGAACGGCGTGACGTTGATGTCATGCGTTTCGGAGAAATCGTCGTCGTCGCCGTCGTTGTCTGCGAGCGAAACGCCCATGGCTCACTCCGCTGCGCGCGAATGCACGCTGCCGTGGCTGCGATCGAGATCACGCGAGAGCAGCCGGCCTGCGGCACCCGAGGCGCGGCTGACGAGTTCGAGATAGCTCTTCGTCACGCGCGAGAAGTGGTTGTAGATGATGACGGCCGGGATCGCGGCAACGAGGCCGATCGCGGTGGCGAGCAGCGCTTCGGCGATGCCGGGCGCGACGACGGCGAGGTTCGTGGTCTGCGACTTCGAGATGCCGATGAAGCTGTTCATGATGCCCCAGACCGTGCCGAACAGGCCGACGAAGGGCGAGGTCGAGCCGATGGTCGCGAGCACGCCCATGCCGATGCGGATCCGCCGCGCCTCGGCGCGCACGATCTCGGAAAAGCTGGAGGCCGCGCGCTCCTTGATGCCGGAATCGCTCGACAGGCCGGCCGACATCCGCGCCTCGCGCAGGGCCGCCGCCAGGAACGACGGCAGGATGCCTTCCTTGGCTCCGAGTGCCATCTGCGCTTCCGCGAGCGAGCGCGACTCCGCAATCTTCTTCAGGGCCGAACGGAGCTTGGTGGAAGCGACCGACAGTTCGATCGACTTGGCGATCAGGACGGTCCAGGTCACCAGCGATGCGAAGGCGAGCCCGATCATCACCGCCTTCACGATGACGTCCGCCGACATGAACATCACCCAGGGTGACAGCTCCTTCATCGCCGGCGCGACGCCGGCCGCCGCATCGGGCCTGGAATCGGGCTTGGCGGTAGTCGAAACGATGGCCGCCGTAGGTGCCGGGACAGCAGGCGCGGTGGCTGCCGGGGCCGGACCGACAGGGGCCGGCTGGGCCGCCGACTGCGCCGGTGCCGACGGGGTCTGTGTCTGGGCCAAAACGGGGGATGCGAGCCAGGCAGCCGCCAGCAACGCGGCGGCGGCAAGGCTGGCTTTCGAGGACATGATCTTCATACTTCGGCCCAGTAGCGAATGAGGTTGTGATAGATACCCGTCAATTTGACCGTTTCGGGATCGTCACGCCCGAGCCTGTCCACCAGCGCCTGAATCGCGGTGTCGAGGTCGAAGATCATGCTTCGGGCTTGATCGTCCCGTATCATGCTCTGGAGCCAGAAGAAAGACGCAACCCGCGTTCCCCTGGTTACCGGCGTGACGAGGTGCAGGCTGGTCGAGGGATAGAGCACGCAATCGCCGGCTGGCAACTTGACTTCGTGCGAGCCGTAGGTGTCCTCGATCACAAGTTCGCCACCGTCGTACTCCTCGGGCTCGGCGAGGAACAGCGTGACCGAAAGGTCTGTGCGGATGCGAAGGCCGGTCAGACGGTCGCCGCGGATCGCATTGTCGACATGCAGGCCGAAATGGTGCCCGCTGTCCGCCGCATAGCGGTTGAACAGCGGCGGGAAGATCTGGAGCGGTATTGCAGCCGCGATGAATCGCGGGTTCGACGTCAACGCCGATATGATGCGGTTGCCAAGCTTGCGCGCGACCTCGCCGTCCGGCGGCAATTGCTCGTTCCGCTTGACCATGGCCGACTGCGCACCAGCAGTCGACCGGCCGTCCTCCCATGCGCTGGCGTTCATGATGTGGCGGAAATCCGCCACATCGTCCTTGCTCAGAATGCCAGGCAGACACGTCAGCATGATCAGAACTTCGCCGTCGTGATCAGGTAGAAGGCCCGGCCCGGCGCGACCGCAACGAACGGCACCGCGCTACGATAGAGCGTGTCGTAGTAGAGCTTGTTGGTCAGGTTCTGCGCGTAGAACTTCATGGTCCAGTTCTTGTCGATCTTCTTCTCGACGAACGCGTCGAAACGCCAATAGCTCGGAAGTTCGTTGCCGGTATTGGCCGCGAACGTGCCGCCATAGACCTTAGAGCGGTACACCGCTTGGCCGCCCAGCTCCCAGCCGTCGTCGAACTTGTACTTGGTCAGCATGCTGAACGACTGGTGGGCGACGTTGGCGAGCTGCAGGCCGATGTTGGAGGCGATGCCGCTTTGCGTGACCTTCGACTGCATCAGCACCAGGCCGCCGAAGATGCTCCAGCGATCCGTGATCTTACCCTCGGCCTCGATGTCGATGCCCTGGATGCGATAGGCCGCGCCCGAGGTGAGCAAGTTATTGACGGTCTCGCGCGCGTTGTCCTTGGTGGTCTGGAACAGCGCAGCGCTGACCAGCAGGTGACGGTCGGCCAGCTCCCATTTGGTACCGATCTCCGCCGCCTTGTTGCGCTCGGGCCCGAGCAGGATTGTCGAGTTGGCGGGAACACCGCCGTAATCGGTGCCGGTCGCGTCGAGCTCGGAACCGAACGGATTGGCGGAGGTCGCATAAGCGGCATAGACACTGCCGATCGACATCGGCTTGTAGACCACACCGACGTTGTAATTGACGAGATCGGAGCTTTGCTTGAGGTAGGCCGAATTGGTGGATGAGCTCTGACTATAGCCATCGTAGCGCACGCCGCCGTTGACGATCACCGTGTCCTGCCAATTCGCGGTATCCATCACATACACGCTGCTGGTGTTGACACCATAGCGCGTCGGATTTCCAACCAGTGACGGCGTGCCGAACGGAATGTTGGTGTATTGCGGGGAGTAGAGATTGACCCCCGTCACGGCGCCGGTGCTCGTGAAGGGGCTGCCGGCCAGCTCCGACGCGAGGCCGGCGTAACGGTCGATCGAGATGTTCTCGTTCGAATATTCGACGCCGAACACCGCGGTGTGCTTGACGCCGCCGGTGTCGAGCTTGAACGTGGCCTCGTTCTGGTTGGCCCACACGTCCACGTTCTGGTAGCGGCTCTGCGCGCTCGCCGTCGTGGTCCAGAGCAG
>JAESGJ010000277.1_pt1 | contig 46192 bp, 41 predicted proteins | sample 9266241 | NCBI WGS metagenome assembly JAESGJ01 (sample SAMN14514841, study PRJNA621669) | algae metagenome | isolation source: Brasilonema octagenarum HA4186-MV1 and co-occurring heterotrophs from wet... | place: USA: Manoa Valley, Hawaii | collected 2009-07-20
GTGAAATTATTACTCCAGATGAAACGACTTCGACAATTAGCTCGCCAACAAGGTTTAGATCTTGCCGTTAATGGCTGGCAGTACGGCTAATTGAGAATGGTGCAAGATCTCAGTTTTAACGGACTTAGACTTTGAGCCAAGAAATTTATTTCTTGGCGGACGAAAAGTATGGTGCAAGATCTGAGCAAACAGATCAACGGCTCTAAAATTTATAAGTTTGTCCGAAACCAGACATTGTACATTTGTAGATTTGTTCGGATACAATTTTTGGTACAAGCTTTAAAATCTGTAAAACTTATGCACATTAGTATCGCTGACGACATCAAAAAACGATTTCACGCAGCCTATGCTATCCGTGGGCTGAAGATAAGCCAAGTGATAACTGAACTAGTTGAACAGTGGTTAAAAGCGAACGAAGTTACTTCATTGAGTGATGCCAAAGCCTGATGAAGAAGATTTTAATTTTATCAGCTAATCCTATAAATACAAATAACTTGCGCTTGGATGAAGAAGTACGAGAAATTCAAGCAGCGTGGGAACGCGCCTTCAATAGAGAAAAATTTGAATTGATTAATAAAGGTGCAGTTCGTATTGATGAGTTGCGTCGTACATTGTTAGATCATAAACCACAAATAGTACATTTTTCCGGTCACGGTACTGGGACAAATGGCTTAGTTCTGGAAAATAACTCAGGTGAGGCGCAAATAGTAAGTACGGAATCACTCTCAAGTTTTTTTGAGTTATCAAAAGAGCAAGTAGAGTGTGTTTTACTAAACGCTTGCTATTCCGAGACTCAAGCTGAAGCAATTTTTCAACATATTGATTGTGTCATTGGTATGGGACAATCTATTCCAGACAATTCTGCTATCCTTTTTTCCAAAGGATTTTATGATGCTATTTTTGGTGGCAGAAACTACGCAGATGCTTTTAAATGTGGTTGTAATAATATAGATTTAAATAATCTTTCGGAATTTAATACTCCCACAATCAAAATTAGACATAGAGATTTTATTCCGGAAGACTCATTCACAACTCAACCATATACACCGTTGTTCTTTATTGGCACGGTAGTATTTGGTTTGATAATTAGCTTACTAGGACTTTTCCGGTTAGTACATCACGATTATGGATTAATAACTCATATTTTACTAGGTTTTGGTCTGATTACTTTTTGGCTTTGTTGTGCATACATCTACTATCCCTCAAGTCGAATTGCTGGTTTTAATATCAATTTCTTTAGAAGATTCAAACAATACAAGAAATTACGGCGTTTGGCTCTAGCAGGGATGGTGATTATACCTCTTTTGGGTATAACTGGATTTTATATATTGGAACTTCCTACAAAAAACATTATTGTTCTTCTAGCTGATTATAATCAAGCAATTAAACTTGACCCTAACTATGCCCAAGCTTACTACAGCCGAGGAGTTTTTTACTTTTCTAAAAAAGACTATGACCGCGCCATAGCTGATTTTAACAAAGCAATTCAGCTTGACCCTCACTATGCCCAAGCTTACAACAACAGAGGAATTTATTACGCCAATCAAAAAGACTATGACCGCGCTATAGCTGATTTTAACCAAGCTATTAAACTTGACCCAAACTATACCCAAGCTTACAACAACAGAGGAAATTCTTACGCACATCAACAAGACTATGACCGCGCTATAGCTGATTTTAACCAAGCAATTAAACTTGATCCTAAATATACCCAAGCTTACAACAACAGAGGAATTTATTACGCCAATCAACAAGACTATGACCGCGCTATAGCTGATTTTAACCAAGCAATTAAGCTTGACCCGAACGATGCCCAAGCTTACTACAATCGAGGAAATTCTTACTTCGAGCAAAAAGGCTATGACCGCGCTATAGCTGATTATAACCAAGCTATTAAACTTGACCCTAACTATGCCCAAACTTACTACAGCCGAGGAACTTCTTACGCCTATAAAAAAGACTATGACCGCGCTATAGCTGATTATAACCAAGCTATTAAACTTGACCCGAATTATGCCCAAGCTTACTACAATCGAGGATATTCTTACTTCTATAAAAAGGACTATGACCGCGCTATAGCTGATTATAACCAAGCTATTAAACTTGACCCGAATGATGCCGCAGCTTATGATAGCCGATGTGAGCTATACCGTATTAAGAAAGACTATGATCGTGCTATAGCAAATTGTAACCAAGCTATAATACTAGACTCTAACTTAACCGATGCTTACTACAACCGAGGGTTAGTTTATAAGAATAAGGGCAAGAAAGATAAAGCTATACAAGACTTGAAAAAAATCTTGCAATTAAATAATGATGTTGAATTGAACGAAAAAGCAAAACAAGAACTTAAAGAACTAAACACAAAATAATAACAGAAGATGAGCCAAGTGATAACTGAACTAGTTGAACAGTGGTTAAAAGCGAACGAAGTTACTTCATTGAGTAATCCCAAAGCCTGATGAAGAAGATTTTAATTTTATCAGCCAATCCTATAAATACAAATAACTTGCGCTTGGATGAAGAAGTACGAGAAATTCAAGCAGCATGGGAACGCGCCCTTAATAGAGAAAAATTTGAATTGATTAATAAAGGTGCAGTTCGTATTGATGAGTTGCGTCGTACATTGTTAGATCATAAACCACAAATAGTACATTTTTCCGGTCACGGTACTGGGACAGATGGCTTAGTTCTGGAAAATAACTCAGGTGAGGCGCAGATAGTAAGTACGCAATCACTCTCACGTTTTTTTGAGTTATCAAAAGAGCAAGTAGAGTGTGTTTTACTAAACGCTTGCTATTCCGAGACTCAAGCCGAAGCAATTTTTCAACATATTGATTGTGTCATTGGTATGGGACAATCTATTCCAGACAATTCTGCTATCCTTTTTTCCAAAGGATTTTATGATGCTATTTTTGGTGGCAGAAACTACGCAGATGCTTTTCAATTTGGTTGTAATAATATAGATTTAAATAATCTTTCGGAATTTAATACTCCCACAATAAAAATTAGACATAGAGAATTTAGTCCGGAAGACTCATTCACAACTCAACCATATGCACCCTTGTTCTTTATTGGCACGGTAGTATTTGGTTTGATAATTAGTTTACTAGGACTTTTGCGGTTAGTACTTCACGATTCTGGATTAATAACTCATATTTTACTCGGTTTTGGTCTGATTACTTTTTGGCTCTGTTGTGCCTACATCTACTATCCCTCAAGTCAAATTGCTGGTTTTAATATCAATTTCTTTAGACGATTCAAACAATACAAAAAATTACGGCGTTTGGCTCTAGCGGGGATGGTGATTCTACCTCTTTTGGGTATAACTGGGTTTTATAGATTGCAACTCCCTACCAAGGACATTATTGTTCTTATCGCTGATTTTGAAACTTCTGCCGAGCAAAAAAACTATCGTGTTACTCAAAATATCTTTAATAACCTAAATAATGCCTTTCAACAATCTCCTGATGTCAAAGTACAACGTTTAAACAAAATAATTACTAACCGTCAAGAAGCCCTTAGTGAAGGAGAAAGTCACAAAGCTAGGATTGTCATCTGGGGTGATTATGACGTAACAAGTACAAGTACACAGTTGAGTCCACACTTTGAAGTATTGCAAACCCCAAAAGACTTACCTAAAATTGGTTCGTTAGAACAGACGGCTAACATCTCTGAATTAAACAATTTTAAATTGCAATTACGTCTTTCAACAGAGCTCAGTTATTTGACTAATTTTACTGTGGGATTAATTCGTTACACAGTTAGTGATTGGGAACAGGCTATAACCTTTTTTAGCGAAGCTTTGGAACAGGGTAATGATTCAAACAAAGCGTTAAACCAGGATATAGTCTACCTTTTTCGAGGAGCTTCTTACTTTTTAAAAAAAGAGTATGATCGTGCTATAGCTGATTTCAATCAAGCAATTAAAATTCACCCGAGCAACGCCACAAATTACATCATGCGAGGTTTTTTTTACAACGAAAAAAAAGACTATGACCGTGCTATAGCTGATTTTAACCAAGCTATTAAACTTGATCCGAACTATGCCCTAGCTTACAACAACCGAGGAATTTATTACACTACTAAAAAAGAGTATGATCGCGCTATAGCTGATTTTAATCAAGCTATTAAACTTGATCCGAACTATGCCTACGCTTACATCAACCGAGGAAAATATTACACTACTAAAAAAGAGTATGATCGCGCTATAGCTGATTTTAATCAAGCTATTAAACTTGATCCGAACTATGCCCTAGCTTACAACAACCGAGGAATTTATTACACAAATAAAAACGACGATGACCGCGCTATAGCTGATTTTAACCAAGCAATTAAACTTGACCAGAACTATGCCGACGCTTACAACAACCGAGGAGTTTCTTACAAGAATAAAAAAGACGATAACCGCGCGATAGTTGATTATAACCAAGCAATTAAACTTGATCCGAACTATGCCTACGCTTACAACAACCGAGGAGTTTCTTACGCCAATAAAAAAGACTATGACCGTGCTATAGCTGATTTTAACCAAGCAATTAAACTTGACCCCAACTATGCCTACGCTTACAACAACCGAGGAAATTCTTACGCCAATAAAAAAGACTATGACCGTGCTATAGCTGATTTTAACCAAGCAATTAAACTTGACCCCAACTATGCCTACGCTTACAACAACCGAGGAAATTCTTACGACAATAAAAAAGACTATGACCGCGCTCTAGCGGATTATAACCAAGCAATTAAACTTGACCAGAACGATGCCCTAGCTTACAACAACAGAGGAAATGTTTACAACAAGAAAAAAGATTATGAGCGCGCTATAGCTGATTTTAACCAAGCTATGAAACTTGACCCAAACTATGCCCTAGCTTACAACAACAGAGGAAATGTTTACAACAAGAAAAAAGATTATGAGCGCGCTATAGCTGATTTTAACCAAGCTATGAAACTTGACCCAAACTATGCCCTAGCTTACAACAACAGAGGAAATTCTTACTTATCTAAAAAAGACTATGACCGCGCTATAGCTGATTATAGCCAAGCTATTAAACTTGACCCAAACTTAGCCCAAGCTTACAACAACCGAGGAATTTCTTACGCCTATAAAAAAGACTATGACCGCGCTATAGCTGATTATAACCAAGCTATGAAACTTGACCAGAACTATGCCCTAGCTTACAACAACAGAGGATATTCTTACTTCTATAAAAAGGACTATGGTCGCGCTATTGCTGATTATAACCAAGCTATTAAACTTGACCCGAACAATGCCCTAGCTTATGGTAACCGATGTGAGCTATACCGTACAAAGAAAGACTATGATCGTGCTATAGCCAATTGTAACCAAGCTATTAAACTTGACTCTAACTTAACCGATGCTTACTACAACCGAGGGTTAGTTTATAAGAATAAGGGCAATAAAGATAAAGTCATACAAGACTTCCAAAAAATCTTGCAATTAAATGATGATGTTGAATTGAACCAAAAAGCAAAACAAGAACTTAAAGAACTAAGCACAAAATAATAACAATACTAAGTAGCTCAACCTATGAATTAAACAGGAGCGAGGAAAATGAAAGCAATAGTAATCAAAGAATACGGCAATGATGACGTTCTAAATTATGCCGATGTCGAACGCCCGGAGCCAAAGGCGGACGAAGTTTTGGTGAAAGTTCACGTCGCGGGGGTTAATCCGGTTGACTGGAAAATCCGCAACGGTTTGGGCGAAAGGCTCGGTTTGAAACTACCCATCATCCTCGGCGGCGAGATTGCCGGAACAATCGAAAGAATTGGCGATGATGTCAGAGGTTTCAAACAAGGTGATGCGGTTTACGGCATGATACGCTCTGGAGGTTTCGCCGAATACGCGATCGCCAAAATGGGGGATATTGCGTCTAAACCCCAAAGTCTCGATTTCGAGAACGCGGCGGCGGTTCCACTCGGCGCGTTAACCGCATGGCAGGCGATTTTTGATTTAGCCCATCTCAGCAGCGGGCAAAGAATTTTGATAACCGGCGCGTCAGGCGGAGTCGGTTCACTGGCTGTTCAACTTGCCAAAGCAAAAGGCGCATACGTCATCGGTACGGCTTCAGGACGCAATGAAGAGTTCGTCAGAGATTTAGGCGCGGATGAATTCGTTGATTACACCAAGCAAAACTTTGAAGAAGTCGTTAAAGACGTTGATGTCGTTTTCGATGCAGTCGGCGGCGACACGTTTGAAAGAGCGTTCCAAACTTTGAAAAAAGGTGGCTTTCTGGTAACGTCAGTGGAGTTTCCGTCCGAAGAAAAAGCGCAGGAATTTGGCGTCAAGTCCGCGCGGGTTCATTGCAAGCCAAACGCCGAACAATTAGCTGCCATCAGCGCATTGGTTGACGAAGGCAAATTAAAAGCGCACGTCGCAACCGTTTTGCCGCTTGTAGAAGTCAAAAAGGCATTCCAACTTTCCGAAAGTGGGCGCACACGCGGCAAAATTGTTTTGCAAATTGGGACATAGTTTTGAACTGGAGTTTAGACTAAAAAAGAAAGGTTACTAGTTTGGGTATGGTTTGAGTCATAAAATGTTGAATAGGTAAAAGATGAATTATTTTTGCATATGTCTAATGTGCCTTAGCTCAGATCTTGCACCATAATTCTCATCCGCCAAGAAATAAATTTCTTGGCTCAAAGTTCAAGTCCGTTAAAACGGACTCTTGTTAGTCTTTGAGTCCGTTTTAACGGACTTTGGCTATGAGCCTTGAACTGAAGTTCAAGGCGTACTAACGCCGAGGTGCAAGATCTGAGTTAGCGCGAAATTGCCAAAATCTGGGAAATCATCCGGTTTGCTTGCGATAAATAACCACCACCAAATAAATTGAAATGGTTCAAGATGTGATACAAGTTATATAGAGTTTTTCTTTGCTCATACCCTTCATCTAACTGCCAAACTTCGTTGTAACCTCGATAAAACGCAGCAGAGAAACCACCGAATAATTCTGTCATGGCGATATCAACTTCGCGATCGCCAAAATAAGCCGCCGGATCAAAAATCACTGGTTCTCCCGCAACAGTACACCCAGCATTTCCTCCCCATAAATCACCATGTACAAGAGAAGGCTGTGGTTTATGATCTGCCAAAATTTCAGGAATAGCCTCTAGTAACTCCTTTTCTTGAGGAAAATGACCTCCCTTACGCCTTCCCAATTGGAATTGATAACTCAGCCGATATTTAGTATAAAACTCACCCCAATCTGCTGTCCAAGTATTAATTTGAGGCGTGGAACCAATAGTATTGTTGATGTCCCAACCAAAACCTTGGCTGCTGGTTGCTTTATGCATCGCTGCTAACTTGCGCCCCATTTCTTCCCAAGATTTTGTTTGGGCTGAACCCATCTCTAGCCATTCCAACACCACATAGCTAGAATCACCAGCAGTACCCCAGCAAATGGGTTTGGGAACGCGGATAGTAGCTGTTTGGTACATTTGCTGTAAGCCTAGCGCCTCAGCCTCGAACATTGCGATTTGCGACGCTTGATTAAATTTGACAAAATAGGTGCGCTGACCGTCACAGACACTGTAACCTTGATTTATGCATCCACCACCGACTGAGCGTCGTTGTGACGATTGAAATTTTTCGCCAGTCACCTGGCTAATATTGGCATCAATTTCAGTCCACATCATAACAATTCAAAATTCATGGTTGCTGAGCGTAGTCGAAGCAAAATTCATGGTTGCTGAGCGCAGTCGAAGCAAAATTCAAAACTAAATTTCTGTAGGGCATACAATGTTTGAGCAGCGAGTGAGGGGGATGAGCAGGATAACTTCCTCATCGTTGGAAGTCTACAGCCTTCCTAAATAAGATATGAACATCCTCCTCTTCTTCTCTTTCTTTTCTTTGCGTCCTACCCTGCGGGAAGCCGCTTTGCGTCTATGCGTCCTTTGCGGTACCCTGCGGGAAGCCCTATGGCTAACGCCACGCCTTACGGCTATCGGGTTCGCAGTCGCCTAGGTCGGGAAACCCTCCTGCAGCGCTGTCTCACCGCTTCGCGTCTACGTTTTTTTTGTTCACGACTTATCTAGGATTGCTGTAAGATGCTCTAAGATGGCTTAATAACAACCACACCGTAGGCATCTGGGGAAAGGTATTCTTGTGCTGCTTGCATCAAGCTAGTTGTATCTTGAGCTTGAATGCGAGCTGGGTAGTTAAATGCTGGTTCCAAATCTCCTACCATTGATTGATAGTAACCGTATAAATTGGCGCGATCGCTCGGTGTTTCATTGGCAAAAATAAATCTGTTAGCCACTTTTGTCCGTACACGAGCTATTTCCGCCTCTTTTACCATTTCTGTTTGCAGATTTTGGATATGCTGCACAATCCGAGCCTCTGTTGCCGACAGATTTTCAGTTGTACAATAAGCCGTAATATAAAATGTACCTTGTAACTGTTGCGTCATATTGCTGACAGAAATATGGGAAACCAGCCCCAGTTCTTGGCGCAAATCCTGCACCAGCCTTGATGTCAGCCCATGTCCCAAAATTGCCGCCAAAACATCCAAGGCATAAGTTTTTTCTAATTGGTTCAACCCAGGTACTCGCCAAAGCATGATAAGTCTTGCTTGCTGTAGGCTTTCATCAATAAATTCTTTACGGACAATGTTTTTAAACAAAGGTTCTGAATTAGGCTGTACCTGCTGAATGGGCGTTGGATGCTCAGTTTTCGCAGTTCGTTCAAAACCTTTTGCAACAATTTCAACCAATTCTTCCACAGGTAAATTACCTACAGCCACAGCAGTTATTGAACGGGGTTGATACCAAGTTGCATGAAAATCCCGCATCTGCTGAGGTTGCAATTGAGAAATGACAGTTTCTGGTCCCAAAACAGGACGCCGATAAGGTAACTTATCAAAAGCCGTCTCCATCGCTCGTTGAAAAATGCGGCGACGGGGATTATCCTCAGAACGTCGAATTTCTTCCAGAACCACCAATCGTTCGCGCTCAAAAGCTTCGTTAGGTATACTCGCATTGAGTACGACATCAATTTGCAGTGGCGCAAGCTCTACAAAATCCTTGGGAGCACTGGTAATGTAGTAATGAGTATAGTCTTGACTTGTAGCGGCATTAGTCACAGCACCCCGCTCTTCAATTCGACGTTCAAACTCGCCGCTTGCCAGTCGTTCAGTTCCCTTAAAAATCATATGCTCTAGAAAGTGAGCCATACCGTTAATGGTATCTGACTCGGCAGTGGAACCAACATTAACCCACAAGCTCAGGTTCACTGCTTCAACAGGCATCTGTTCTGCAACTATAGTCAAACCCCCAGGCAATTGGTAAAGCTTTGGAGTATTAAGACGAGGAAAGTTTAGCAGGGTTGAAGTCATTTCAATTTGTAGGGATAAGCTTACACCTCTTTATCTTACCTAGGACTGAAATCTGTACCGGGATTATCAGTGTCTGAGCGAGGTTTTGTTAAGAAATAGTAAATAATTTTTTTTCAAATTTTGCATATTATTACTGATGATGATTGTTACAAATACAATACATAACAGTAAATAAGTAGTCGTAATTTGTTGACTTGATTGTCACGAACAAAAGTTGCATGAATATAGTCAATGAAATCAAGGGTGAATTGCCGTTAGTTTCAGTTATCGTTCCTGCGTATAATGCAGAAGCTTTCATCACTCGCACCTTGCAATCAATCATATCTCAAACATATAAAAATATAGAAATTTTAGTAGTTGACGACGGTTCTCAGGATAAAACGGCTGAAATTGTCGAATTGTTTGCTCAAAAAGACAATCGCATCAGCCTTTTTAAACAATCAAATTCAGGAGTAGCGTCGGCTCGTAATTTGGCGATTGAAAATTCTAAAGGTGAATACATTGCACCGATTGATGCTGATGATATTTGGTATCCCCAGAAACTAGAGAAACAAGTGCAATGTCTGTTAAAGGCAGACCAATCAGTAGGATTAATTTATGCTTGGTCAGTGTTTATTGACGAAGAAGACGCAATTGTGGGACAGTACATTCCCCATCACCATTTAAATGTTCTCAGCATAGAGGGAGAGGTTTACCCAGCTATGCTATATACAAACTTTATTATCAATGCAAGTGTCCCTCTGATTCGTCGAGTTTGTTTTGATAAAGTTGGCGGTTACAGCAGCAAACTCAGAGAGCAAAATGCACAAGGTTGTGAAGATTGGGATATTTACTTGCGGATTGCTGAATATTATCAATTTCGAGTTGTACCTGAGTTTTTAATTGGCTATCGTCAGGTGAAAGCAAGTATGTCTAACGGATGTCAGACAATGGAGAAGTCTTACAATCTGGTTATGGCAGATTTTCAGAGAAAACATCCAGAAATACCTGCTCACATATATAATTGGGCTGCTAGTTCTTTTTACGTCCATCTTGCATGGAAAAGCAGGGCAAGCGGAGATTATTGGAGCACTCTAACTTGGTTAAACAAAAGCATCAAGTTAGACTACAGTCCACTGTTACTTCGACCAGTTTATTTATGTCTCATTGAATGCCTTTTCAAAATTACAGTTGAGCCTATTACTTCTTTGATTTGGCAAGATCATCATTCTTGGTTGCGGTTTAGAGAAAAGTTTGATTCTCAAAAAAATAGAGTAGCGCTTAGTCAAGTGACTACAGTTTCTGATATCCAAAACCAAATGTATCAACCGTACAAACTTCCGTTCAAACCGCATGCAAGGATTATGTGGCAAAGATGGTTAGAAGTTTTGCAGCTTTGTCGCGCCTTATCCCATTAAATTAAGTCTTTAAAGGTTTTTAATGATTTTTTTAACCCAATACCGTTCAGTACTGTTAAGCGTTCCCTATTTTCAAGTCAGTTAATCATGGGCGATCGCCCACAACCAAGCATGAAAATCTATTTTCAAGCTAGCTAATCACGGGAAAATCTCACGAACCTTACATGAAAATCTATTTCCCCTAGACCCCTACAACGCCAGGTGCCTCAAGTCGGGAAACCCTTTCGGCAGTTCCTCCTTGGGGAAACCACCAAGACCGGACTGCCTCACCCCAGCACTGGCTCCCCTTACACCCCTTTTTCAAGCTAGTGCTTTTCCAAGAAAAGCAAGTGCCAAGCAACTACGCCACTGTTTGATTGTCCTAACTGTTTAAATTTAATTTTTAGTATTTATAAATCTTATTATAATTATAAAATAAGAAATATGTCGTAAATATCAATGCCAGGTCATCGTGTTGGCAATAGTAAACCCCGCATTATAGTTATTGGTGCCGGAATTGGCGGACTGACTGCTGGTGCATTATTAGCACATAGAGGTTACAGTGTGTTAATTCTGGATCAAGCACTTGTACCCGGAGGCTGTGCTTCTACCTTTCAACGTAAAGGATTTACCTTTGATGTGGGAGCCACTCAAGTTGCAGGGTTGGAAGCAGGGGGAATCCACCATCGTATTTTTACAGAATTAGAAATTGATTTACCGCAAGCAACGCCTTGTGATCCAGCTTGTGCAGTGTATTTGCCAGGTGAGCAAACACCAATCAACGTTTGGCGAGATCCGGAAAAATGGAAACAGGAACGACAACGACAGTTTCCGTTTAGCGAACCTTTTTGGCAGTTGATGGCGGCTTTGTTTAAAGCGAGTTGGGAATTTCAAGGACGCGATCCAGTGCTACCACCACGTAACGTGTGGGATTTAGTGCAACTTACTAAAGCATTACGTCCTAGTACATTCATAACCGTACCCTACACTTTGTTTACAGTTGGGGATGCGTTGCGTGCTTACAAGCTAGGAAACGACCACCGCTTAAAAACATTTTTGGATTTGCAACTCAAGCTCTACTCTCAGGTAGATACCGAAGAGACGGCTTTGCTTTATGCAGCAACAGCGTTGAGTGTATCGCAGTTACCGCAGGGACTGTATCATCTCCAAGGTAGTATGCAAGTCCTCAGCGATCGCCTCTTAGAAGCCCTAGAAAAAAAAGGTGGCACCTTACTCATGCGCCACACAGTCGAACATATTGAAGTCGAAAAGGGCAAAGTGAGTGGTGTGGTCATTCGTAACCAGAAAACTGGGGAAGTCTGGACAGAAGCCGCAGACCACGTAGTTGCTAATGTGACTGCGCAAAACTTAGTGCAGTTATTGGGTAATAAAGCTCCTCATGGTTACAAACGGCGAGTCGAAAAACTACCACCCGCTTCAGGTGCTTTCGTTATCTATCTGGGCGTAGACGAAAGCGCAATTCCTTCTAGATGTCCGCCCCATCTCCAATTTATGTATAATGCCAAAGGTCCAATTGGTAACAATAATTCCCTGTTTGTTTCTGTGAGTCATCCAGGAGATGGTCGCGCCCCAGAAGGAAAAGCAACAATTATTGCTTCTTCTTTTGTAGATACAAAACAGTGGTGGGTGAGTGAGGATTATGAGGGGTTAAAACAACAATATACACAAGATGCTGTCTCCCGTCTGTCAAAGTTCTTTTACCTGAAACCAGAAACTATTATTCATGTAGAAGCAGCCACTCCTCGCACCTTTGCACGCTACACAGCACGAGACCAGGGTATTGTTGGTGGTATTGGTCAAAGGATATCAACTTTCGGTCCCTTTGGTTTTGCCAATCGTACACCCATCAACAATCTGTGGCTCGTTGGTGACTCCACTCACCCAGGCGAAGGGACTGCTGGCGTCAGTTACTCAGCGCTGACTGCAGTCAAGCAAATAGAGGCTCAAAAAGTTGCAAGGTATGGGATAACATAATTACAACAAAATACTTTGCGTAATTCCCAAGAGAAAACAATGATTATTTCTGACTTGAACTATTGTGAAGCAGTAGAATTTGCCAACAAAATTATTGGTGGAGCAACGGCTGATGTTGTTGGTGATGCATATGCTGGTCCAGGTGTTGCAACAGCATATGCTGTTGCACTAGCTCAAGGAAATATCACTTACACTAGTGCCACTGCTAATACTATCGTTCGTCAGCAACCAAATGTGACGATTAGCAAGGCGCAGGTAAAAGCAGATGCCTTCGCTATAGATGAGACTGGTCGCGACAAAGACAAAATTCGTGATACTGACGTTTTCGTTTTGCACACATAATAATTAAGAAAAAGACTTGGCTACTTTTGAGGTGCTTAACTCTGTTTTGGAAAGATTTGGGTTAGTGATAGTTTTCGTTATCGCTTTGTCTTCTTGTGCATTTTCATAACTTGTTGGGTTTTCATATGCTAAACCCAACAAGGTTTATTAAGAAAGAATAGAGGCGTCAGCCGTACACAATTCAGCATGAATTCTGTACGACTGGCGGATGAATAAAGGGGTTTAAGACCCCCACTAAATCAAAGATTTAGTGGTCTTCAATTGTGTCTGTCGTTTGAATCCCCCACTGATTGCTTCTGACTCCTGAATTCTGGCTCCTGAATTCTTCTTCAAGATGCAAATTTATGGATTCCACTCAGCTATCTTGCACAGCAAGTGATCAAGTTGTTCACGATCTTGGATGACATCCAAATCGGGGTCAGTCTTAACAAATATTTGAAAATTTAGATTGATTTTCAGCGCTGTCTCCAGGCTTTCAAGCGCTAGCGCTTCTTTTCCAACTCGGGCTGCACAGCAAGCGATGTTATACCAAGCGTACTCATCGTCTGGCTTCAGTTCAGTTGCTTTTTGATAGCTTACAAGCGCCTCTTCGTAACGCTCTAAATGTCTCAACGTATCGCCTATCTTGTAATAAGTCCAAAAATTATCTGAGCGACGAGAAAGGGCTTTGTCATAACTTTTTAGCGCATCTTCATAACGACCTAAATGCCTTAATGCGTCTCCTCGACGAAACCATGCCCAGTAATCATCGCGGCGAATTGATAGAGCTTCATCATAGTCAGAAATTGCATCTTCATAGCGTTCTAAATATCTAAAGGCATCTCCTCGACGGAACCACGCCCAATAATCATCGCGGCGAATTGCTAGAGCTTTGTTAAAATTGCCGATCGCTTCCTCAAACTGCTCTAGTTCTTCTACCAAAATGTAGCCTCGACTGTACCACGCCCAGTAATCATTAGGGCGAAGTCCTAATGCTCGGTCAAAACTAGCAAGTGCTTCCTGATACTGACCTAATTCCCGTAGCACACTACCTCGGTCATACCACAGCCAGTACTCATCAGGACAAACCTCTATTGCTTTGTCGTAATAAGTGAGCGCTTCCTCGTAATTCTCTTGCTTTTCGAGCCGTTTACCCTGTCGATACCACTCTTTATAGTTCTGTGCAACTAGTAGTAATGAACTATCTACCCCTGCGGGTGCTGCTTGACTCATTGTTGATTCCCCAAAAAGTTATTATCGTTACAGACAAGCACACTATTTATATTACTTAACGATACAGGGTAAACAAAATCTACTTAGAGGTATGAAATAGGCAAAAATGTCTTTAATTGCTAGTTTTCTTTAAGAAATCTTATTGTTGTTACGCCTGAGTAAAACATTACGATTACGAAGCTCGATCACAGAGGGCGATCGTGAGCGATGCTGCTGCTGCAAGGGCTGCTACCGTCCGAATGTGGTTCCAAATTGTCCAGTTGACAAGGTAGCGAGACCATAAGTTCGCGCCCTCAGTGCTGTTCGGATCGGCGATCGCCAGGGCTTCGTTGAGCGGCACATTGAACACGATTGTCACGCCTAAGGTGCCGACGAGATAAAGCAGGCTGCCAACGAGCAAGTAGAAAGCACCAGGTTGATGCCACCTTAACAGTGAGAAAACAGCTAGAAAGATACAAGCCACAGCTGTTCCGAATAATGCCGTAAAAAACAACGGATTGATCACCGTGATGTTAATGGATTGCATGGCGACAATGCCCTGCGTTGGCTGAAGTCGGGCAAGGGCACTCATCACGAAGGTCGAGAAGGCGAAGAAGACTCCGGCTATTAGTCCGCAGCCTAGTGCTGAGAAAAGCTTCAATGCGAAAAGGGAATGGTTAGTCATTGTCTTCAAACAGTGAACAGTAAAAACTGATTACTGATAACTGGTAACTGATAACTGGTTCCTAAGGATTACCTTGCGATCAGTTGAGCGATTTGGGCACGGGCAGCTGCGATCGATTTCACCAAACTTGTGCCACCCAACTCATCATTCTCAACATGAATAAAGGTGATGTCGGTGATGCCAAGAAATCCAAAAAGTGTTCTTAAATACGGATCTTGATGATTTAGCTTCTCGTTACGCTCACCAGGTCCAAAGCCAGAATCACCCCGCGCTGTGATGATAAACATTTTCTTATTCAATACGAGAGGTTTGTAAGGGTTTGCAGCATCTTCTGGCTCAAACACGAAAGTTCGCCCTGGACGGACAATTTGGTCAATATAAGCCTTAAACGTACTGGGAACGCTGAAATTGTACATAGGAATACCGATGACGTAGAGATCCGCAGCTAAGAATTCGTCCACGAGTTGATCGCTAATGCGAATTGATTCTTGGATCTGAGGAGTACGCTGTTCTGGCGGTGTATAAGCCGCTGCAATCCACGGTTCATCTACATGGGGAACAGGCTTACGACCAACATCGCGATAGGTGACGACATCACCCGGATTAGCCTGTACTCTCGCTTCAACAAATTCTCTTGTGAGTCTGCGAGAGTGTGAACGTTCTCCTCTGGGACTGGAATCAATGTGTAACAGGTGTGCCATAGCTTTTCCTAATCAATTACCATTCCAGCTTAGGTAAATGGCTCGTGCTCAGCTATCTAATTCTTGTGTCACTATCAAAATCTTGCTGTCAGTTTTCAGACTGCTTGATGGGAAGCACCCATTCATTGAATACAATCAGAATGAGACGAATTGGGTTTGTATCATGAAAACAACAGTCCCCCTACAGCCTGAAACGAACTGTTTGCCCATTTTGTCTAGCCAAGCTCAGGGTTGGGAAAATATTCTGGTCGAGCAATTCCAGCAACCCCCAGGTGAGGCAACGTGTGATTACAGCAATGAACATTCGATTTACTTGTCTCTTGCACCGCGTCCAGTTCGCTTGCTGCAAATTCAAGGAGGAAAAACCTATACGGGGCTTTACGGAAAAGGAGATATTTCTGTAACTCCTGCAAAGACTCCATCTTTTGCACGTTGGGATAGAGATGATCACTATTTACAGATTCGGATTGCATCTGATTTTATTCAAAGCGTTGCCAGAGAAACTATTGACACCAATCCCGATCAGCTTGAATTACTAAGCGAATTCCGGACTCGCGATCCTCAGATTGAGTCAATCGGCATGATGCTTCTTGCTGAGCTAAAACAAGAAAATTTAGGCGGAAAGCTTTACATTGAATCACTATCAAATGTATTGGCAGTGCATTTGCTAAGACAATACACTGCTCCTAAACTTTGCCTTTCAATTTACGAGGGTGGATTACCACAGCGTCAACTTATTCAAGTTTTAGAATACATCAACGAATATCTGAATCAAGACATCAAGCTGGCAGATTTAGCGGCGTTGCTAGGTATGAGCCAATATCATTTCAGCCATCTGTTTAAACAATCAATCGGAACGGCTCCTTACCAATACCTGCTGCAGCAACGAGTAGAACGGGCAAAGCAGTTGTTGAAACAAACAGACCGAACCATTACGGAGATTGCTTTGTTGTGTGGTTTCAATAGCCACAGTCATTTGAGTAAACAGTTTCGGCAGCTTACAGGCATGACACCCACCAACTACAGGCAGTAAACCAAAAAGTTTGCCGCAATAGCGATCTACCGAACGCTCATGCGCTCGCGCTTTGCGCTGAGGCTAGCAGCGAAGCGATTCCTAGCCCCTAAAAGGGGCGGCACTCTCGGACGGAGAGCTACGCTTAACGCCTCCGCCCCCCCTTTAATACTCAGTGCTCACTTCCTGCACATTTTTTTGCACTTCAATTGAGTTTATGGGATATTCGAGACTTAGCTTAGTCTTCAAGAATCCCACTCCTTCTAGCGGTGATAGCTCACGTTTCTTCAAATTGAAGTTGAGGCATAAGTTGAAGAGTTCCGAGACCCAAATCTTTGGGCGAGAGGAACTGTGCTTCAAACAAAGCCATCATATCTCGTAACTGGGGATTACCACGAGAAGCCCCTGTCAATCCTTTAGCAATAATTAAGCCACAGTACCCATTGGTATTTTTACATCGTTGATTCCATTTCTTGCGAGCTTCTACGTGTATTGGATCGTCATCTTCAAACTCACCAAACAGGAATAATTCGCCGTTGTCAGTTTGTAACAAACCTAAATCGTAGCGTGTCCCATCAAAAGGATCAGCACCTGGATTAAAACAGATTGCTTTAAGTCCTCCGGCTTGTTCAATATTTGAAATCACAGTTTTTGCCTTGGGACGAGAAGTTTGAATCAAAATCACTGGCAAACCATCCCCTGCTTGTGTGATTTCCCCTGTTGCGTGATAAGCTCCCCCCTGACGCAAGTAATCCAACATTTCCCATGAGACAACTCCTAAACTGAGAAATGAGTCTTCTGGTATCAAATCATCTCGTAATGACTGAAAAATTGGTGCTGGTGACTCGCTATCATCTTCTAAAGTGTCAAAACCTGCTATTTCTTCTAACTCAGTCGCTAATTGTGGCATGGAAGAGACAGCGATAGACACTGATTTTGTTAGTTCTTTTGACGACTCAGGTAACGAGATGCGATAGCGGCGACTCAGGCTGGGGAAGGTATCACCACCAAGCTGATTACGGTGATCACGCATAAAGCGGGAAATACTTTCTATTGCCACATAAACGACAAGTGCTTCTTCGTCGTACAAAACAGAACGCAGTCCTTCTAAAGGATGGATATTACCAAAAGTGGGTTCAATTTCGGATAAAGGCAAATCTGCCAAGTCATCGAATTCGTCCTCCTCTTCTTCGGTATCATCAGCACGCTCAAAGGTCAGAAATAGACAATCTTGTTTTAAAAAAGCTTCTTCTAAATGCCCTTGTGATTCGTCTTCTTTTAAAACACTTGTGCGGAAACGCTTTAAAGAGTCTTCTGAACGATACAACAAAATTCCATATTCCATCCCCAGCATCCCCATAACACTGGCATAGAGTGTGCCAACATCCCATTTATTAATTTCTATGGATAAGATTTGCTGTTCTTCCAAGAATTCCCAAGGTGCTGCTTGCCAAAGTGCAAATGCTTTTTCTCGCAGCACTTGTGCATATTGTGGAGGTAAATCGGGAACTTGGCTATCTAAGATTTCAGTAAATCCACGAAACAGTTCATCAATTAAAGGGAGATCTGGCGCGTACTCAATCGCAATGTCCAAATCCTGTAGTACTCCGCGCAGGTAAAATTGAATTTCGCGGTCTTTGACCACAATTCTTTGAGGACGAGCAGGTTTTGCGGGATTATGAGGATGCTCCATCGCTCGCATTAAGGTACGAACAATGGCTTCTGGACCAGTTTCTGGTGCTACTACGTCCATACCCCGGACAATACCTTGCGAGCCATCTACCCAAAGAATACATTCACCTTTGACATCTGGATCGGAATTTTGGGTTTGTGATGACGACAATGGACGGCGATCGCCCTCCCACACAGAAGGAATTTGGGTTAATTTCTTCAACCGACGACTGGTAGAGCGATTAAAACTTGTCATAGAGGTAAGTTAATCAAAACAAGCAATATGGAATTAAACTTTTGGCGTTAGGCTAGCCTCGGATAAAAACTCTTTGGCTGTTTGTGAAGAAGTAGTTACTGGTGGTAGCTACCACAATGTTGGAGGAATAAAATATCGAATCTCAAAACACATTGAATCTCTCAATTCTAGAATAAAAATCTTTGCATGCTTTTGACGCAGTATTTACAATTTGCATTCCTAGCACATGAATATCGCTAGAATGGATACAAAAACTTTTGCAGCCACCAAGCGGTGAGTTTGGAGTTCAACCAAAGAGCTTGCCGCTACAAAGTCAAGCTCACACCAGAATCGGAGTATAAACAGCAGATGACACAAGCAACTCAGTCTTTACAACGGGGAATCCAATTAAGCGAAGCAGCATTGCGGCAGGTAAAATTTTTGCGAGATCAGCAAGGTCAAGACTTATGCTTACGGGTTGGAGTGCGTCAAGGTGGTTGCTCTGGAATGTCTTACATGATGGATTTTGAAGACGCCAGCAAGATTACCCCTCAAGATGAAATTTTTGATTATGATGGCTTCAAAATTGTTTGCGATCGCAAAAGTTTATTATATCTCTATGGTTTAATGCTAGATTACAGCAACTCTATGATAGGCGGCGGTTTTCAATTTACTAACCCCAACGCTAATCAAACTTGTGGTTGCGGCAAATCATTTGGAGTGTAATATACTCATTTGTGAGCCAGCGCAGCTAAGTTGGAAACCAAGAAGGCGACTTGTTTTCCCGTTGAGTCCTTTGTCATCTGTGATTCGACAAAGGACGAACAAACGGTAGGTTGCATAGTCCCTTAACCACGTGCTTATGCACTCAACGAGTGAACCACGTGGCTGTGCGTGACTGTCGGGAAACCCGACGGCAGATGCTCTGCGCGCTGTCTCCCAATGACTAATGACTAATGACTAATGACTAATGACTAATACAGTTGAATCTCTCTTTGACACTGGTTTAGAACGTTATAAAGCAGGAGAACCAGTAGCGGATTTAATCCCTGTTTTTAAAGAAGTTTGCGATCGCACTCCCAAAAGTAGTGCTGCTTGGACTTGTTTGGCGTGGTTGTATCTATTGGATGACAACCCAAATTCTGCTCATAAAGCTGCACAAAAAGCTGTTAAGCTTAATCCACAAGACCCACAAGCACGGGTGAACCTTGCGATTGCAATGCTGGAAACGGGTCAAAAAGGTTTGCGACAACATGTAGACTTTGCACAACAGTTGATTTTTGTCAACCCAGACTGGCGAGAAGAAATCCAAAAAAGTATTGAAGACGGTTTGGGCAGAAAACCAGACTGGCAAAGTTTGGCAAAAGTCAAAGGTTGGCTTTTTCCAGACGAATAACATATCAACAGTCCAAATCATCAGTCAGTAGTTTTAGACTATTGACTGGTGATTCATAATTAATGCATATGAAAGATAAATTTTTAAACTGGCTAAACTTGGTTTTAGTGGCAGATGTATTTTTTGTCTTGTTTGCTTTTGGGTGGTTTGCAGTTGCAGTTATTGGTAAAACAGTAGGAGTTCCACTGGGCTTAGATTTGTGGCACAGCCTTTGGCAACCTGTATTTAACCCTGCTATTGGCATCCTTATGGCTGGTGCCATCATCAGTGGCATTATCAACTGGGTTTCCCAAAAATTCATAAAAACCGACAATGGGTAATTTTTTTCAGTGGGGTGAGTAAATGCTTTTGATTACGCACCCCACTTCATTTGTCTTTACAGTGTCGATACCAGCGTCAAATCTCTAATTTTCTATTTCAAAATCTGTGCCAGTGCTGGTTCCAAATTAGGATACTTATACTCAAAGCCACTTTCCAAAGTACGCTTGGGGAGGACTTGTTGACCTTCCAAAACCACCATTGCCCCGTCCCCTAAAAGAGCCTCGATAGCAAAAGCCGGAACAGGTAACCAGGAAGGACGATTCATGACTTTTCCCATAGCTTGGCTCAGTTGAGCCATTCGCACAGGATGCGGGGCAGTAGCATTATAGACTCCTTGTATTTCTGGTTTCATTAAAGCTTGTAAAATCAAGTTAACAATATCATCTACGTGAATCCAGGAAAACCATTGCCGACCACTGCCTATAGGACCACCAGCAAAAAGTTTGAATGGTGTAATCATTTTACCCAAGGCACCACCTAGGCCGAGAACAATACCGAATCGCAGAATCACGAGTCGTACTCCAGCATCTTTTACCTTATTCGCTTCTGCTTCCCAAGCTTGGCAGACTTGGGCAAGAAAATCGTTACCTGCTGAGCTGGTTTCATCATAAGTAGCTGTTTCACTCGTACCATAGTAGCCAATAGCCGAAGCATTAATTAAGACACTAGGCTTAGGATTTGCATTGATTATTGCGTCCACAATGTTTTGCGTAACGAACTTGCGGCTATTTAAAATTTCCTGTTTGCGTTCAGGTGTCCAACGTCCTTCGCCAATGGCTTCACCTGCTAAATTCACGACACCATCACAGCTAGAGATGGCACTTTGCCAAGAACCGGATGTATTTGGTGTATAGGCAATGATTTGTACATTTGGAAAAGCTGTAGATGGAAAAACCTTTTGGGCATAGGTTGTGTTACGAGTTAACACGACCACTTGCATACCCTTTTGGCGTAGTCGTTCTACCAAACGACTACCTACAAATCCTGTTGCTCCAGCAATTGCTATTTTCATGATCATTCTTCCCCAGACAGTTATTTTAAAGTTTTTATCAAACTTTTGGTTTCGCTACTACAGTTTAGAGTCAGAAATTTGTTTGTGTGCGGTGTGTTGCGTTTGGCGAACTCAAAACTTTGATTCTTTAACGAATCTATAATGACTTAGATGGTTCGATATTATAGGATGGACGGATTGTTGCAAGGCGTGGGGCTATTATGGCTCGCTATACCTGTTCATTTATTCTTTCTGTTCCTACTGACCAACTTCAAGCTTCACTTGTAGAACTTCTCCAAGATTGTCAATTGGATGTTCAATACTATACATCTGATTACATTCTGGCACGGGAATTTATTGGTTCTGTACCCATTTCCAAGTTAGTAACCGTGGAAATATTGATTGATAAAACTAGACATAATGACACAGAAACCCGAATGAGTATTGTGATTAAAAACGAAGAACTACCACTTCAAAGAGATAATCACTGCCGACAAATTTTTGAATACGTTAAGCAGGCTATTGAAAATTGCCGCTATTGGCATCTTATTGAGAGCATAGCAGGGTAGCACCGCTTAGTGTTCTTCAATAAACTACAGCACTATCCACGGAGTGTGCCAGAAGGTAAGCGACTGTCGTGCATCCATGATCATGCGCCCTTCGAGAAGCTCCGCCTTGCCGTGACGCAGCGCGCCCTGCCAACGTTTCTCGCGACTAGCGCCCGATTCGTGAGCGTAAGCACAAAGCCCACGAATCGGGCGTTTGCCCAAGCCAAGTGCCGTAGGCATAAAACATAGGAAATACTCACACAGGGGTACCTCATCCCTGCTTTGTAGCACAGCCTTTGTGGCTGACTGAGTGTGTGCAAACTACCGTCAACTGGCGTAATTACTCTTTGACTCTTTGACGAAAATTCTGATACATTTTTTGGCGTAACACACTCACGACTCAAAGATCAACACTCTTGAGTTCTTCTAGACTTTTGAGTGTTTAGTCCCCTGATGAATAAAAGTACATTCTTTATGGGTAACAGCTTTTTCGAGAATTAATATCCTTTCAGTCCTCGATATCATTGATCATTCTCGGGTCTATGAGTGTAATGTCATATTCAGGATCTGTTTCTCCTCCTGTCAGCGTGCTATTTCGCAGTAGGTAATAAATAGCACGAACTTGGGCACCAAAAACGATTTCATCCTCATTTTTAAGGTCATGAGCTGGTATTCTTTGCCCGTTAATCATCAAACCATCTAGTAATTTTCGCCCGTTAATCATCAAACCATTGGAACTCGATTTGCCTTTACCATCACCATCGATAATTCGATAATAATAGCTATGCTTCTTATCATCGCGCGGTACCCTAATGAGTGTGGCATGACGGCGCGAGACAAATAGTGAGTTTACTAAACAGATATCGCAGTCGGAATCTCTACCAATCGAGTAAACAGGGCGATCAAGTATGAACTCTCTGCGTTCTTGATCATGCTCTACTATCAGTAGATGGCTTTCATTTGTTTGTGCTGCCATTGACACATCGTTGTTAAATGTGTGAGTTGAACTGTTATTAATCAAAATTTCTTTAGTATTGTTTACTGCCATTTTTTAGTAAAAGTTTATGGTAATTATGTGATATGCATTTAAATTGCTTGATTGTGCACAAGAGTAGAACAATCTGTTCTACTCTTTTAACTACTATAGATGTTGTAGCAGTTTTAACAGGTTTTGTGCGTCTGGAAACAACAATCTGTCAACGTAGTTTAACTTGAGAGTGCCAAAATCAAATACTTGTGCTCACAAATAATACCTCGAAAGCAGGAAACTAAGAGCGATAAGCAAAACGTCGTAATAAAAGAGAATTAGTGACGACACTCACAGAGCTAAAAGCCATAAGTGCAGCTGCACCCGATGGGTTTAAGACAAAACCGAAACTAGGCAATAAAACACCAGCGGCTAAAGGAATGCCAAGAGTGTTATACGCAAAAGCCCAAAATAAATTCTGACGGATTTTGCTCAAAGTTGCACGACTCAGTTGTATGGATGCTACGACATCACTTAAGTTATCCCGCATCAAGACAATTTCAGCTGTTTCCATTGCGACATCGGTACCAGAGTGTAAAGCAATGCCCACATCAGCTTGAGATAAAGCTGGGGCATCATTAATGCCATCTCCTACCATAGCGACAATAGAGTGCCGAGTCCTTCCCTTTGTTTGCTGTAATTGTAATTCTTGTATGGCAGCAGCTTTCTTCGCAGGGGGAACGCCAGCCATAACATCAGCGGTAGCCAGTTCCAGTTGTTTTGCTGTCGCATTTGCTGCGTCTTGCGTATCTCCACTAAGCAGCATAACCCGTAAACCCATTTGGCGTAACTTGTCTATCGTAGCTTTTGCATCTGGTCTTAGGGTATCTTGAACAGCAATCAGTCCCGCTACTGTATCTCCAACTGCCACAAAAACTATTGTTTTTCCATCTGCTGCTAACTCTTGAGCCTGTTTTTGGGCAGTTTCACTAATAGAAATACCGTGCCATTGCAACCAATCGCAGTTTCCTAAAAGCACCAAAGTACCGTCTACGACAGCAGAAACGCCAAGTCCTGGTTCTGTGTGAAAGTCTGCAGCATCCAGAATAGATAACTCTTGCCGTTGCGCTTCTTGTTGAATTGCTCTTGCTAAAGGATGAATTGTACCGCTTTCTACCGCTGCAGCCAGTTGAAGAAGAGCAACAGGGGTACGAAAAGCATTTTCTTCCTCTGCTTGACAAGGTAGGCAATCTGTTACTACGGCACGACCTGTGGTAAGGGTACCAGTTTTATCAAACACCACTGTGTTTAACTGGTGAACTTTTTCTAAAATGTCACCGCCTTTGATTAATAAACCCCGTTCCGCACCGATAGCTGTTCCCACTAGAATTGCTGTTGGCGTGGCAAGTCCCAAAGCACAGGGACAAGCAACTACCATAACGGCAATTGCTAGCTTTAAACTCACTAAAACTGGTGTGTAGATTGTCAGGTGTGGGGTATGAGATGTGCTGAAAAAGGAGTGGTGAGAGATTTGCATGGCATATGCCATAACGGCGTGATGCCAGATGTGAGTTCCAAAAAAGTACCAGAAGACAAATGTCAACAAAGATGCTGTCAACACACCGTAGGTGAAGTATCCAGCTACTATATCTGCTAATTTTTGTACAGGCGCTTTGCGGGTTTGTGCGGCTTCCACTAAGGCGACGATTTGAGCTAGGGTTGTATCACTTCCAACGCGAGTTGCTTGAACTCTGATCGCCCCTGATTGATTAAGTGTCCCTCCTGTCACCAAATCGCCTGGTTGCTTTGTCACTGGTACTGCTTCTCCAGTCAGCATGGACTCATCGACTGTTGTTTGTCCATCCACAACCTCAGCATCAACCGGGATTTTCTCTCCTGGTAAAACCTGTAACCATTCACCAACACGCACCAACTCAGCTGGAATTTCTACGACTCCTGCATTAGAAGATAATGAGGAAGTCGCTTCAGCCGTCTTAGGCTTGGCAATTAATCGCGCCATTTGTGGTTGAAGCGCAAGTAATTCCTTAAATGCAGCTGCAGCGCGAGTTCTAGCTCGTTTTTCTAGTGTCCGTCCTAGCAAAATAAAGCCCAACATCATCACTGGTTCATCAAAGAAGCACTCCCAACCAAGTTGGGGAAATAGCAGGGCAACCAAACTAGCGGTATAAGCTGTAAGCGTTCCCAATCCCACCAAGGTGTTCATGTTCGGCGCATTGTGCCGTAAACCCACCCAGCCATCCACTAAAATTGGACGACCAGGAAACAAAAGTGCTATCGTTGCTAATCCACAGTGGAACCAGATGTTATGCAACACTGGTATCACGTGACCGCTAATGCTTCCAAAATGACCAATAAATGAGAAAACTAGCAGAACAACAGCAATAACGAATTGCTGTTTGACAGCTTGCATTTCTTGGAGCTGTCGTTGGACTGGATCTTGTATTAATTGTGTCTCACCTGCTACTTTTCCACCAAGTTTCCGAGGTTGAGTTGGGAACCCAGCTGTTGTCAAGTGCTTAGCTAGTGCATCCGCATCTACCGCACCAGCTTCCAATTCTGCAACAGCTACTTCTGTCGCCAGGTTCACACAGGCATTTTTGACTCCAGGATACTGAGTCAGATGACGTTCTACTGCCCTTACACAACCGGCACACTTCATACCTGCGACATCTAAAGTGATTTTTTCTGTCGTCGAGGCTGCTTCTGGGGAAAGGTTAGTTTTTGAGACAATTTGCATGGAAAGTTTTTGGATTTGCTAGTAAATTTTAACGCCTCTCTAAAAGCGTCTCTAATTTGAGCGTAGGCGAAATCCAAACCTTTGACTGATTGTCATAATTGTGAATTTTTATTAAATTATGAGTAAATTAGGGTATAGTTGTGTATCTGTTATGGACAAACATTTTTCGTTTTGAATTTCTAATTTAATTCTCGTAACACTTCCACACCCTTTCACTAAAATAGAATTCACGTCACCGACGAATCAAACGAAAATAAGTCACAGATATCAGTGCAACCGCTTGTAGGGAGATAAAAGTCATCTCGCTTCTCCAGAAAGGATTTATTACCATATTAGACATGCTACAGAAATACACAAATCCTAGTAAGCTGAGTATTGTCCAAGTTACATTTTTACGTTTAATAGTTAGCATATTCGTAGAATAGATAAAATATTTGCAAGTTAATAAAAAGTCTGTTATTAGTCAGTAATAGACTCTTCATTTATTCGTATTAATAATGAATTGATACTGAATCAAGAAGAATTCAGAATCATCCGTCACAATATACCCTGTGGACATGTTGCGCTAACAGCAGAATTTTCTATTGCTGAATCACTTACCATGGTTACAAAGCAGGCGTCAAAATCTTTTGGGCTCATTCTGCCTTCTGTGTTCTGCCCAAACTCAATTCTTATCAATACAGAAACATATTTACTCAAAGGTGAGTGAATCAAAAAGAGATTGAATTTTCCGGTTTGCGACACATGAGCAAGGAATAAGGAATAGTAGCGGTCTGCTGTAAATAGCCATAAGTATTCTATATTCATTTATAGGATAGGCAGTGCCCATCCTACTGCTGTAAAACTATGACCTGATGTACTGAGAATAGAAATCTAAAAAAGAGATTCAATATTGAGATAAAGATTTCTAGAACCATCCCTGCTTTTTAAGGAAGTAAGTATCAACAAATTCATTATGGGATTTGTTCAAATAAATCATCCCTTCAACTAAACCCACAAGTTGCATAATCAACAATGTCAATCCGTAGGTAAAATAACCACCAACTAAAGAAATGACTAGCATGATCAATCCTTCTGGTGCATACCCAAGAATAAATTTATGAGCACCAAAGCCTCCAAAAATAATGCCGCAGTATCCAGCCAAAAGTTGTTTGGTGGCGTGACTAGGGGTAAGATTTGCCATACGTATCAAGCTCCTGCACGTTCTATGTGATGTATAAAATGAAAGCTCTATATTTTTATCAGATAAGTTCTGTTTGTTTGCTTACTTGATCCTCATACTTTTTTGTCTTTCAGTGGAAATACGAGCAAAATATACAAAAAAACATCAAAAAGTGGCGTACCACTCGTTTACAAGGGACACTAAAGTTTAGGATCGAGCAGCTTTTCAGATACCATCTGAAACTGCACTCCTCAATAACCCTTCGGCTCCGCTCAGGGTAAACCCCTGTTTCTTTACTTTAACGATAAATTCCAGTACAGCAGTTTTGCGACTAAATCTCATGCCAGAAAAGAATTCCATAAAGAATCCTTGGGCATTTAAGCAAAGCTAAGCTGATGCCATTTATTTTTACAATTTAAGCATTGTTATTTCCGGACTTTTTCAATTTTCGTTGACATACTGATATCACACTGATATGTTTTTAAGCGCTTAACTGCCCTGTACAATCAGATAAATCTTTGCACTCCACGTTATAAGCATCTTGAAGATTTATCAAAACTGGAGTTGCTAGTTTTTCTTTCACCTTTATGAAGAATTTAGACGTTTATACTTACAAAAAATTGTAGTAAGTTTTACCCTTGACAATCTCTGTGCATCAAAAATAGCACGAATGTGCACTCAATACCAAGATAATTTTGTAAATTTTTGTTACAAAAGCGGGGTTTTTCTAAGTATTATTTGCACAACAAAAAGTATTATTGACCACTACTACCTAAGACAAACAAGCTTAACAAAGTGCCGCTATTCCAAAGGCTGTGGAGAAGCATGGGAGCAAGGAGGTTGCGCGATCGCGTGTAAACCACACCCAAGACAACACCTAGGGCGAAGAGCGGTAAAATTTCGGATAAGCTGAGGTGAGCAACTGCAAACAGAAAACCACTGGCAAGAATTGATCCCCACACAGAGAGGTAACGGGTAAGGGAGGGTAACAAAAAGCCGCGAAACAAAAGTTCTTCAAAAATTGGGGCAGCAATAGCAGCGGTAGAGAAGAATATAGCAAGCGCCACAGTATCTTGGCTTTCTAACGCCAGTTGCAACAAAGGATTGCTACCACCTTGTCCTTGCCATAGCTGTTGATTAATTAAAGACACAACCACTACTATGGGCAAAGCTACGCAATAGCCCCCCAACCCCCATAAAAACCAGCTACCCTGTAAACGAAAACGAAACCAGTTCTCTGCTAGAGGGAAAAAGCGTTTGATAGACAAATACAGCACTGATAGGGCACCAAATGCCACTAACAGGTAACTTATCAAGACATATAATGCCTGTATTCTGACATTTTGGGTAGGACGGGGGATGGGAAGCAGTTGGATTGCCAAGGGCACTATGATTTGTCCCATCAAGAAAAAGCCTACGACAAAAACTTGTAAAATAGTTTCACCATCCCAAGGTGTTGACCAGCGCACATCTGAATTTTGAGCCAATAGAGATGTTTTGCCTTTAACAAGGCGCTGACCGATGAGAAAAATCACTAGCCCTACACCAATAAATGCTGTTAAGGCAGGAATAGTACCAATAACTGCTAATTTTAAAAGAGCTTGTTCAGCGGTTTCTTGTTGAATAGTTTCAAGCTCTGCTAAAGCATCTTGACGTTGTTGAACTTGATATAGTTTATCCAGAGCAGTATAGCGAAACCAACCTTTTAAATTATTTTGAATAAATCGTTCAGCATCTGGCAAAATACGCGGGGGATCACTCCAAAGCCCGGTTAAAACAGCAGCAGCTTTATTAAATTCAGAATTAAGATCTGATTGTTGCTGCAATTGACTCCAAGTTTTCAAAGCTGGATCTGTCTTTCCTTGATTTGCTTGTAAAATTCCCAGCTGCAAATCTAATTCAGCAATAAATTTTTGCAGTCCTTTAAGTGATTGCTGCAATTGTTGTTGCTGTAATTCACTAGAGGTGTTACTGACAGGAGGATATTCCGATTGGGATTTTGGGGTTGTAGGAGTCGTCGCGGGTTGAGACTGAAGCTGTGCGAGTTGCTTTTTTGTTTTTTCCAAATTAGTTTGAGCAGATTGGCGCGTCTGTTGATATTGCTCTATAGCGCTTTCAACAGGTTTGACGCCAAGGAGTGCATCCTGCAATGGCTTCAAATCCTTGTTGTCATTTGGCAATTTCCAAGAAGCAGCTTGCAGCACAATATTTGTTTGGTAAAGTTCCAAACGACTTTGGAACTGAGGTTCCTCCCAACTACCCAACAAAGACGAGCCTGCAAACAGTATTGCAACCAGCGTCAGTATGATTAAACCCAACCGTTTGAGAGTCATTTATCCTGCTCCATAAAATCTTTGTTTACTAAACCAATTTGGAGCGCGAGCGCGCAGAGGCTTACCCCTTGGAAATTATCGCAAACAAACCCTGTTGGAGTATAGATTTCCATCCACAGGGGTGATAATTAATCTTAGGGTGTGGAATATGCTGTGAGTACGAAATCCACTCCAGGTGGAATTTCACACTACCATTACTGTGTTAAGCAAGTTCAACTTTTTTAGGGTTTAATTCGCTCTGCTGCTTTCCAGTAAGCATTAGCTTCTAACTCATAAGAGTCACATAGCTCATGTCCCCAACTGGTTCGGGAGTAAACGGATCGCACAAACGGAATATCGTCCTGATCAGGTTCTTCGGTTGGTGTGACTTCATAGGTTTTGCGCTCAAGATTAGTACTTTGGGATCTGCCCTGTTGTGCTGTGTTATTTTGGGGAAGAACGCTAACCTTGTTTGTGAGTGGAGTTGGTGTGGGTAGGGGTGGCTCGTAAGCAGGAGTTGTTTTTGGAGGTGATGCTACAGGTAATTCTGTTTTAGGAACTGCGCTTGATGAGCTAGTATCAATGGCTATTCCCAGAGAGTGAATCTTTTGCACTGTTAATTCAGCACGTTTTTCTTTAAATCCTTCTGGACGCTCAATGGTATTCATTGCTAAACGTCCTTCCAGAAGAACGCGATCGCCTTGGTGATAGTTTTGCTGAATCTCTTTTGCTAAGTTTCCCCAGCCTACCACTTTTAAGGTTGCCGGAGGTTCTCCCTCTCGGACTGAAGGAAACTCCACCAGCATTTCAGTCACTTCCAGGTTATCTGCTGTAAAGCGCAGTTGTGGTTCTTGAATAATTTCTGCTAACAATATGCAACTATTCATGAAATCAAATCCTCCTTATGAAAAGAAATTTTAATTGATAAAAAAAGATGTAGCGCCCTTGCTGATTGATGGAATGTGGGAAAGGCTCTCTGAGGAGATTCGCATAAGCGCTTTTGGAGATAAATCAATAATGAAAATATTTGGCTTTTTGACAAATTTATTTGAAAAAGCTCACTTTTCAGTCATTTCTAGCATAAAAGCCAAGCGACTGTCGCAAACAGCGAGCAATACCCTGTTTACAACCTCCGCCTGACTGAAAAAAGCATTGATTTTGACACTTAACTAGTATAATTGTACCATAAAAAGAACCACAAAATATTCACAATTCCACGGTAGTTAGCTTTTTATGGCTAAAACTACTTTTTTAACTTTTCGTATTCTGTTCTAGCGTGTATCATGAGCGCTAAACCTTAGTTATCTGTCGTTAGTGCTTTGTCTTTAGTAATTTATAACTAATGACTCATGACTAGTGACTATTACAGTTACCTTAAATTCTCGTGGCGCAAGTTGTTTTAGAAAACGTTTATAAAAGTTTTCCCCCTCGAAAAGGAGAAGGTGTTGCATCCCAAATACAACCCTCTCTCACATCTGGGAATGTTGGCGATACAGTTGTTCACCGTCCAGAAAGCCTCAATGTCCTGCGGCGAATTAACCTGACGATCGCAGATGGTGAATTTATGGTGCTGGTGGGACCTTCCGGTTGTGGGAAAAGCACCCTTCTGCGGTTAATTGCTGGGTTGGAAGCGATGACGGGCGGTAATATTTGGGTGGGCGATCGCCTAATCAATGATTTGCCCCCCAAGGAACGAGACATCGCAATGGTGTTTCAAAATTACGCCCTTTATCCCCATATGACGGTGTATGACAACATTGCTTTTGGGCTACGACGCCGTCCCACCTCCGGTAGGGAAGATAACGAAGATAACAAAGCAATATCCCCCTCATCCCATGTTCGTGATTGGGCAGAAAATTTGTTGGTAGGAATGACAAGAGGGCTTCCTAAGGGACTAAGGTATATTTCTGATAGAGAACGAACTGTGCATGAGCAGGTGCGTACTGTTGCTCAACTGTTGCAAATTGAAGCACTGTTAAATCGTTTACCCAAGCAACTGTCTGGTGGACAAAGACAAAGGGTTGCTTTGGGAAGGGCGATCGCACGTAATCCCCAAGTGTTTTTGATGGATGAACCGCTTTCTAACTTGGATGCAAAACTCCGCGCCGAAACCCGCGCCCAAATTGTCAAACTACAGCGTCAGTTGGGTGTGACGACAATTTATGTCACCCATGATCAAACTGAAGCTATGACGATGGGCGATCGCATTGCTATTCTTAATCATGGTCAACTCCAACAAGTTGCATCCCCCTTGGAACTTTATAATCGTCCAGCCAACCGCTTTGTTGCAGAATTTATTGGCTCACCACCCATGAATTTTATCCCTGTGAAGTTCCATGCTCCCCAATTGATTACCAATGGTGATTTTCGCTTCACTTTACCAGCAGTTTGCGGTGAAGCTCTGCAAAAATACGACAATCAAAACCTTATTTTAGGAATTCGTCCAGAACATTTAATTTTGAGCGTACCTGCAAATAAAAATCTGCAAGTGCAAGTGGAATTAGTAGAAAATTTGGGAAATGATACATATATTTCCACAAAACTTCTTCAACCAGGTTTTCAAAAATCTGCCTTTGGGATAAAGGAAGTGCAAGTGCGAGTTCCTCCAGAGCGTTTTGTGTCTTGTGGGGAAGAACTGTGGTTATCTTTGACGCCAGAAAAACTGCACTTTTTCGATCCGGAAACGGAATTGGCAATATTTCCAAAGTAGTTTTAATAGTCGCGATCAGCGCGACTATTAATTGCTCAATTGTTCCATAAATGCTTGAATTAGCTACAACTTCCAGGTGTATTGATAAAGAACAATAGAGTGCCCTTATCAAGATAATTCTGTTTTTTGTAAGTATGCGATACGCGTAGCGTCTAGCCTTGGGCTTATCGCCTTAAAACTTTATCTGCGCTTCAACCAACTAAAGACTTGATCAACGGATAGTGTCAGGTTTATATTTTCTAACACGGGTAAAACATCTGCTCCAGTCAACAAATCCGGCAAGCGATCACGATGATAAACTAGGATAGAGCGTTCACTCGGATCTATCAACCATCCTAGCTGAGTACCATTTTTCAGACAGTGCAGGATGTTGCCTGTTACCTTGGTCTGACTTTGAGCAGGGGAAAGGATTTCAATCACCCAAGGTGGAGGAAACTCAATACCACTGCTAATGATATCACCGCTATCATCCAGCGGTAGTTGATGAGTGGCGACAACCACGACATCAGGAACTACTGAACGATTACCGAAGGTACAGCGTAATTCTGGAAAGCTTTCATACTGACTTCCTGCTGCATCAATCACTGCAATTAAACGTTTCTGCAACAGGCTGTGTTTACCTCCTCCCTTCGGTTTCTGAATCGCTTCCCCATTAATAAACTCCCAAGCTGGTGACTCATCAACGTATGGAAGTTCCAAAAACTCCTTCAGTGTAGTGGTTGCTGGAACTGTAATTGTCATTTCCGTCACCCATTTTTTATTCGACTTTAGTTACATTTTTTCAGTCAGATATCATTTTATTTTACCATTAATTGGGATACAAAAAGGCTAATGACAGGAACGCCATAAATAGTTCAATAAGTACAACATTTACAAGTTCGTAGCGTTATAGTTCGTAGTTGTACTGTCTAGCACAGAGCGGCGGAAATATGGCGGTTATCGGTTGGGTGGAGTACATTTTTAACCTCGCTTCCATTCCTCTCTCCTGCTTTTTGAGAGACTTTGAGTCTTACTCCCCTTCCCTGGTAGGGAAGGGGTTGGGGGTTAGGTGTATTGCACGAAACTGCTAACCGCTATATGGCAATTTTATAACATTGTTCATTCAAGTCGCAAATCTACTTAACCCAATAGTAGGAAGCTTCTTTGTAGAAGCTCATGTCAAGGTTTTATAAAATGGCTCATCAATAAACTTATGACTCAGAAAATCCAAGAATCTCCGGCCGAATCTAAAGATGTGCGAGTTACTGCTACTTCAATAATTTGGGGTATCGCTGTAGGAATGTTAGCAATTTGTATCCCACTTTCGTCTGCTACAAAAAGTGGTTCTATTTTACCTTTAGCTACTATGACCGCAGCGGCAATAGGTACTGTTGCTGTGTGGCGTTCTGATGACAAAAAATCAACAAAGAACTCTCTACTTCCACAAAATGTAGAACTGTTAGAGCAAAGGATTGCTAATTTAGAAACAATTGTAACTCGTGATGATTTTGATTTACGGATGAAAATTAAACAGGTAGAATCTCGCGATCGCAAAAGTGACAATTAAATAATTTTTCTCCAACTCACTAACTTTGTGTAAGATATAACTCGACTGGCAATTTTTGATAATTGCCTTAATTTATTCTTAATCTTGTATTACTCTTTTTTCTTTTTGATTACCATATTATTTTTAAATTTTATGCATACTCTGTCAGATTGGCATGTTTCTATAAAAAAAAGATCTAAATTGTGAAGCGATATTACATTTTTGAAAAAAATGTTTAGAAAACGTCTAAAAAGCAAACATGGCTCTAACGTAGAACCTAAGAAGATACTAGAGGCAATTTATGACGAGTAACATTCAAAAGTATCGATTTGTCTGTACCCTGACATTTGGCGACATCTACGGTCAAATTATTGTTTGGTTGATAACCATTACAATAAGTTTGGCGTCAGCTTTGGCGTTGATGGGTGCCAGAAAACCTGTTTATGCTTTAGCCACTGTTGGACTCGTAGTTTTACTATCTTTGCCTTTCTTGCTTTTTGCCTTCGTGACTACCTTGCTAAATCACATTGAAGTGTCTCCTATAGAACCAGGAACAAAAATGGAACCAATTCCAGGTAATGTGTCGCAGCAACAACCTGTAGAGGTAACTAGCTGATCAATTTTAGATTGAGGACTGATAAATGATTAGTTGTTAACGGCAAATGGTAAAGAACAAGCTAATGCGTGTCTAAGTTACTTGATTTTTTTGGCTGTCATTAGTCAGCGCGTCGCCTGTTATTACAAATAGACTAATGACCAAAACATACAAACTCCGTAAACGGCTCAATGTGTAACTTAACAAGTGCAACAGCGTAAGCTAACAACTAAACAATTCTCATTCCTGACTTCAAAGTTCATAACTGACACCACATCCCTGTCTGTTGGCGGGGAATTTTTTTTGACACACGCGACGTATCAGCTTTTTACAATATAACAACTATAACTTTTTGATAATTGGGGACTTGTGATGCTTGAACACGATGTGATTATTGTTGGGGGTGGGTTGGCTGGGTGTCGCGCTGCAGTGGAAATTGCCCGCATTGACCCCAGTTTAAACGTCGCAGTGGTTGCGAAAACTCACCCGATTCGTTCCCACTCAGTCGCCGCACAAGGTGGTATGGCTGCATCTCTGAAAAATGTTGATTCTGCAGACAGTTGGGAAGCTCATGCTTTTGACACTGTTAAGGGTTCCGACTATTTAGCAGACCAAGATGCGGTGGAAATTCTCACGCGTGAAGCGCCAGATGTCGTGATTGATCTAGAACACATGGGCGTTTTATTCTCGCGTTTAAACGATGGTCGCATTGCTCAACGCGCTTTTGGTGGACACTCTCACAATCGTACTTGCTACGCTGCTGATAAAACTGGTCACGCCATTTTGCATGAACTGGTGAACAACCTGCGGCGATATGGTGTGCAAATTTATCAAGAGTGGTACGTGATGCGCCTGATTTTAGAAGAAGGTCAGGCCAAAGGTGTGGTAATGTACCGTATCGAAGATGGGCACATAGAGGTGTTGCGAGCTAAAGCAGTCATGTTTGCGACTGGCGGATATGGGCGAGTTTACAACACCACGTCTAATGATTATGCTTCCACGGGTGATGGTCTGGCAATGACTGCTCTGGCTGGTTTACCGTTGCAAGATATGGAGTTTGTGCAATTTCATCCTACAGGGTTATATCCGGTAGGGGTGCTGATTTCAGAAGCGGTGCGTGGGGAAGGGGCGTATCTCATCAACTCTGAGGGAGAACGGTTTATGGAAAGATATGCTCCCAGTAGAATGGAACTTGCTCCGCGTGATATTACTTCACGGGCGATCGCCTACGAACTTCGTGCTGGTCGTGGTGTTCATTCAGATGGAAGTGCGGGTGGTCCGTTTGTCTATCTTGACTTACGACACATGGGTAAAGAAAAAATCATGAGTCGCGTTCCCTTCTCTTGGGAAGAAGCACATCGCCTAGTAGGTGTTGACGCAGTCACTCAACCTATGCCTGTCCGTCCTACCATTCATTATTGCATGGGTGGTATCCCAGTGAATACCGAAGGTCAAGTTCGTAGTAGTGGCGATGGTCTAATTGATGGCTTTTTTGCCGCTGGGGAAACTGCTTGTGTTTCCGTACATGGTGCAAATCGCCTCGGCAGTAATTCCTTGTTGGAATGTGTGGTTTATGGACGTAGAACGGGCGCTTCGCTTGCACATTTTGTGCAAAAACGCAAGCTTCCGATAGTAGACGAGCAACGCTACATCACTGAAGCTCAGCAAGAGATTCAAGCTTTGCTAGATCAGTCAGGAAAATACCGTATTAATCAAGTCCGCCAAGCCTTCCAAGATGACATGACTCAGTACTGCGGCGTTTTCCGCACCGAGGAATTAATGCGTGAAGGTCTAAACAAAGTGCAAGAATTAGAAGAACAGTACTCGCAGATATATTTAGACGACAAAGGCAGTTGCTGGAATACAGAAATCATAGAAGCCTTTGAAACGCGGAGTTTGATGGTGGTAGGGCGTATGATTTTGGAATCAGCCTTAAATCGTCAGGAAAGTCGCGGTGCTCACTTCCGCGAAGATTATCCCCAACGGGATGACACCAACTTCTTAAGGCACACAATGGCTTATTATTCGCCAGCCGGGATTGATATTCAATATCGCCCAGTAGCAATTACCATGTTTCAGCCACAAGAGCGGAAGTATTAGGAAAGGCTAAAATGTCAAGGCTCAAGGATGAAAAACTTTCATCCTTGCTTGTTTCTAAAATAGTTTCAATCTCTATTGATAAATGCGTTAAATCTGGGCGAAAAAACAACCCAAAATCAATGCTTCAAAACTGAGGGGTTTGACTGTTGGGACTTAATTAAAAAGAAGGAGAAAATAATGGATGATCACCCTTTAAAGCAAGAAATAGCTAAAGCTGATAAAGCAATCAACGAGCGCGACTTTGATACTTTAGCCAGTTGTTATACAGAAGAAGCAGTATTAGTTGTTAAACCTGGGATGCAGGTGCAAGGTCGCGAAGCTATTAAGGCGGCTCACAAGAGAATTTTTGATTATTTTAACGGTAGTCTTAATGTGTCACAGGGAGAGATGGTTATTATTGAAGCAGGAGATATAGCGCTAGTTTTATCGAAGACTTATGTTGAGTCTCCTGAAAAGCCAGATTCAGAATTTTCCACTGAAAGAGATGCAATTTACGTCTATAAGAAAGCTGCTAGTGGAGAGTGGTTGTGTGCTATTGATAATTCATATGGCGTAGAGTTGTTAAGAACAAATGCCTAACAACGCCCATGCACACCGACCATCAAAAGTCGCTCGGTTATGATGCAGAGGTTATCTATAGCGGGTGATAGGCTAACTGAGCCATTGGTTGACTATAACTTTGGATAGATGTATAATTACTCAGAAGAAGGGGAGTAGCTGCTGGCAATGATATTGGCCAGTACACCTGAGTCAACATACTGGCACTAAGCCTGGTTCAGGTGACGAGTAAGTAATTAGCTTCTTGGAAGTGAGACCTTCACTAAGTTCACATGCAAAAGTGTGAGCTTGGTGGAGTCTCACTGCTCGCATCAAGCTCACACAAGAGAAAGATTCTTAAAGGAGCTTGAGAGAGTGTTAACAGGTTTTACTGCAGCTTTGTTGCTGATCACGGTTTCAGAACTGGGAGATAAAACGTTTTTTATCGCCGTGATTTTAGCGATGCGTCACTCACGGCTGCTTGTATTCGCAGGTGTGATAGCGGCTTTAGCTGCAATGACAATACTTTCTGTTGTCCTAGGACAGGCAGCTTCCTATCTTCCAAAAGTTTACGTTCATTTTGCGGAGATAGCTTTATTTTTTGCCTTTGGTATAAAGCTACTTTTTGATGCAAGTCGAATGCCTACTTCTAGTTGCGATGCAGAAGTTGTGCACGAGGCAGAAGCTGCAGTGAAGCAGGCAGATATGAAACTGCCGAAAAAGAAAAATACTTTAGCAATTTTAACAGAAGCCTTTGTACTGACATTTATGGCAGAGTGGGGCGATCGCACACAAATTGCCACAATTGCCCTCGCAGCAGGAAGCAACGCCATTGGGGTGACAGCGGGTGCTATTTTGGGACATGCCATTTGTGCTGCTATTGCAGTTATTGGCGGCAGAATGTTAGCAGGGCGAATTTCTGAACGCACACTCACCTTTTTCGGTGGATTTTTGTTTCTAGTATTTGGTGTCGTCGCCGCCATTGAAGGAGCGTGATAGCAATTCAAAATTCAAAATCATATCATGTCCGGTAAATTACTTGTGATATGTCATTGCGAACGGAGTGAGCAAAATCTGTGTTTGGCTCAAGGTACCTCCCCACTCGCTGGGGAAATTAATTGAATGGAGACACGAAGATGGTAGAGATCCTATTTGTACACGGCGCACTCGTCCGCGACGGTGCCTGGTGGTGGCGGCGGGTTGCCGAGCGGATTTATGAGCAGACCGGCACGGCGAGCCGGGCGATCGAGTTGCCGTCCTGCGGAGAGGGCGCTCCACCTGGGACCGCCGGCTTGCTTGAAGACGCCCAGGCGCTTCGCGACGCGCTCGACGACGTGGACGAGGCCGTCGTCGTCGGGCACTCCTACGGCGGCACGGTCATCGCGGAGGGTGCCGACCACCCGGCCGCTCGTCATCTGGTCTACATCACCTCGTACTTGCCAGACATCGGGCAGTCGCAAGCCGACATCATGAGCGGCGAGCAGGATCCGGTCGGGCTCGCGCCGGGTGACGACGGCACGATCCGCGTTGCCGGCTACACCGCCTCCTCGTTGGGCGACCGCTTCTGGCAGGACCTGACAGACGAGGAGGCCCGAGCCGGGGCGTGGGACCGCCTGACCGCGCAGTCGGTACGTGCCTTCGGGACACCGACGACCCGGGCGGCATGGCAAGGCAGACCCTCGACGTATCTCGTCTGCGCGGAGGATCGCAGCACCTCCCTCGCCCTGCAACGCTTCCATGCTGATCGGGCTACCCGCTCGATCGACCTGCGCACCGGTCACCACCCGTTCCTGTCCCGACCCGACCTCGTTACCGAACAGCTCATCGAAGTGCTCCGCACCGACTGAAGGCGCAACGTCATCGGCTATGCCGGGAGACCCTTTCGGCAGTTCCTCCTTGGGGAAACCACCAAGGAGGAACTGCCTCACCACCGCACTGGCTCCTTTTGACTTGATACTTTTAACTTGTTTTGCCCCTACACCCCTACACCCCTACACCCCTACACCCCTACACCCTTAGTTATTGCTTAGGCGTTGATGTCGGCGTGGGAACGGGAGTAGAAGATTCGCTTGCCCGCTTATTAATTTCGTCTTTATACTGGCTTGGCGCTAAAGCCGCAGCTTGGGTAAACAAAGTTTTTGCGTCCTCAGCTTTGCCCTGTTCTTTCAGGAGCGTTGCTTTGGCTAAAACGGGACGAAAATCCTGCTTATCCTTGCTTATTGCTTGGTCGTAAGCACTGCTAGCTTGAGTATAGTTTTTTTGAGAGGCGTATACGTTGCCTAAAAGCACTTGTACAGCAACTGTATCCACACTTCCTGGCTGAGTTTGATTTGCTTTGTTTGCAGTATTGAGAGTATCTTGTAGCAAAGTGATAGCTGCTTCTGGGCGTTTTTCAGACAGATCCAACGCTACCATACCTTGTAAAGCCTCAAGGTTGCCGGGTTTCTTTTGTAAAACAGAACGATAAGCTTGAGCGGCTCCTTCCTTGTCGCCAATTTGCTGCTTGGCTTGAGCCAGTAACACTGCGTATTTTGTTTCTTCTGGCTCGATCTGAGTTAATTTTTCCAAAGGTTCAATTACACCCTTGATATCACGTCCACCCAAGCTTAGCAATTGTAGTCGAGTCTCAAGCAAGCCTCGCAGCGCCGTTTGATTTTCCGGTTCCCGCTGCAAAACTTGTGCATAACCCTGTGCGTCATTTTCCAGTTTCGATTTTAGATCAGAGGAAGGTGAAACACTTCTAGTGCTTGTGGATTTCTGGCTGGAACTTGGCGTTTGATTAAACGCCTCAAAGATTGGCACCACCGAAACTCCGACAAAAGCAAGAAGTACCAGCACCAACACTACATTAATCATCCAGTGTTTGCGAGATTGAGACACAAAACCATCCTTAAATTCTAATGAGATTATCGTTGACCCTGAGCGCAGCCGAAGGGTTGACAGAAAAAATGAAAGTAAAAAATCTCAAAAATTTTGCGGAAACCCACGAATTGTTTGTGAATTTTATAACAAAAAGCAATATACGCATTTCACGTAACTGTTGAGTTTAGGAGGAACCGTTTGAAATTGTAGCTATGATATGCTTCCGAAACTAACATAAAAACGCTAAATTACAGATTTAGGGTGTCTATGTAAAGTTTTGCGTCTTTAGTATTGCACAAAGCGTTAAGACGTGGGTGTCTTGAAAGGAAATATACTTACAAGCGCCGCACAAACGCTCTTTTCAGCAGCCTTTGTAAAATCCCACAATTGGGATGTGTCTCCGCCGCAAGGAGTTTTATGAATTCCGACCTGATGCCGTTACCTGAATCGTCCAATTCAACTGCTTCTAAACAAGCTTTAGAAAGCAAAGACACAGCTGCAATGAGTATCGATGCAGCAACTCCCGCTTTTCAAGAAAAAAATTCACCTGTGATCTCTAGTAAGACTGCTAATGATCAGAACTTAGAAAACCGGCAACAGCCGATTCAAGATCCCAGCGAACTAATGCAGTACCGGGCTATTGGCTTAGTGCGGGGTCGCTACGTTGCCAATAGTAGCGAACAATTTACTCAAGGTTCAATAGTAACTACAGATGGTACACAACTCGAAGCCGTCCTTCTGGGTCGGATGATGAGTTTAGTCAAAAATCATTTGGACTTGGAAAAAGAGCATCTGTGGGTTGTTTATCCGCGCACTCGGCAAGAAAACGACAAACTACATCTACAAATTGTCGGAGTTTGGGAGCCGGAAAACTTGGCTAAACATCAAATAGCCAATGACAAGCAAAATTCGGCTTCACAAGAAGATTTGCCAATACCCGAGCGGAATAATTCATCAAGCGCCCTCCTCCCCTCATCAGAAGTTCCAGATGGTGATTTTTCTGTTCGTGGCGAGGTTGTTTACCAGTCTTATGAAGCTGAACACTTAGTCATCAAAATTAAGCAAGCTGCGCGCAAACAAGATGACAAACCAAAGTATTTCAAGTTGAAAATTAAAGGTAAGCTTGAAGCCAGAGCAGTGGGTAAGTTTTGGGATTTACAAGTCAAGCGCGAAACTGACTCATTAGTAGTAGAAACCGCTGAGGCGATCGCTGATTTGCCCAAAAGGCGCAGACCACCACAAACAAGATATGGCGGCGCAAGTCGTCGTCCTAGTGGAAAAAAACCATTTCCTCCAAGACCACGCAACGGCGAAATTCCACGCCCAGTAAGGAAAACAGGCGACACAGGTGCGGCGTCAACACCGATATCCTCAAAACCCATACCTAAGCCCGTTAAGCGTCTGAAGCCACCGGAAGAGTAAGAGGACAAGGGGGAAGGGATTTATAAAACGAAGAACCTCACCCCCATCCCCTCTCCTTATTAAGGAGAGGGGTGCCCTCTGGGCGGGGTGAGGTCTTATTCTCCTTGTCCTCTTGTCCTCTTATACCAAATCCGGATATAATACCCCCTTTATTATTTAGTCCGCGTAGGCGGTGAGACAGCGCTGCAGGAGGGTTTCCCGACCTAGGCGACTGCGTAAGCGCAAAGCGCACGCCAAGGGCGAACGCGTAGCGTCTCCGCAGGAGATACCCGAAGGGACTTTGTTTGTGTAGCTGCGATTTCTAATCGCTTGGGTTAAAAGGGGGTTATAAAAGCGGATTTGGTATTAAAATTCCGTCCACCTGTCTTGCGGAAGAAAAGATCGCTGTAGCTCGATTGGTGCAACAGGCTCTGTTAAAGTAAAATCACCACGTAAAATGGATTGTTTCAACTCCACGGCAACTTGCCTAGAAAGAAATAAACTAGCAAGGGGTGCAACGCGCACAGTTCTGCCTTCTATGCTGATGCGTCCAGATTTCAGTTGGGCGTAGCTGACTAAACCAAAGGTAGGACGAACACGCCGGGGAATGGAAAAGTCTACTATTGGGGCTACTAAGTCTTTATCTTGAATTGCACATCTTGCAACAACTTCTTCGTTCAAGACAGGTAGTGGTACACCTACTCCCAACATCAAAGAAGGACCGTAACTTTTAAAGTAACAGCCACGCACCCAACGAGCATCCATTTGCTTGGCATCACCAATCAAAGCTAAAGTTGCCGCTGGTCCAATGGGTGTATGATTGGGTAACCGCTTTTGTAAAGGAAAGTGCTGAGTGCCTTCCCAAGCAATATAACCGACACCGCCTCCCAAAAAAATTCGTGTGCCAATTCCAACCAGTTGCAGATCTGGGTCATTGAATAGAGGGGAGATAGCACCAGGGTTAGAGTAAACGGCATTGCCTAAACGCGGTTGTAATGGACCCAGGTATGTATAGAGTGGGCGATCGCCCCCATTCACACCTACTATAAAATTTTGATAAAGATTGCGTGGATTGAATAAATAAAACTGATTGATTGTTTCACGTGTAACAGTGGTTTCAAAAGTGGCTCTGGGATAGCAATCTGTCACTTGTCCTTGTGCTCGAACTTGTACGGTTTTACCAGCTATCAAATCTTCAATAACATGACCGCCGCCTCGTTCGCGAACTTCTTCGCCGTCCATCACTTCCACCGCGCAACTCGCACCCAAGTATAAATCTACAGCTCCAAAACCAGAGTATGCCGGAACACCATCTAACCAGCAACGGCGAATTTTGATCGGCGGGTCAGTATGTCCTAGGTTAATAATTGCACCACTAGATTCCATTGGCTCAAAAGTGCCAGTGGTAATGACATCAACTTCTTTGGCAACTTTGGCTACACCTACTTCTACAACTCTTGCCTTTAATTCTTCAGCAGTTAGCACTACCGCCTGTTTGTGGCTGATTTTGTGATTTATCTCCGCAATTGTTCGCATATTGATAGTAGCTAATTAACAGAGCTATAACAGGATTGCTGCTTTATGAGTATTTAGTAACAGCTTGTTGAGATGAGAAGACAAGGGAAGTCAACAACCAGGGGTGTAAGAGTATGAGGGTGTAAGGGTGTAATACCCTTTCACAAAAATCCTGATACATTTGACTTCCCCTACTTCCCGTTTTCCTTCTTGATTTTGTACACAGAAACAGGCTAGTGTGTCGAGTAAATATTCTTAGTCGTGATCATATGCATCTTGAGAAAGTTCCCTAAACTCCAAAATTCATAGGAGACTAGAGAAAATAAAGTCGGTCTTATGAATCTTAAGGCAGCAAGTGGTGCAAATAGATAAGGAGGATTTATGCGTGCAGTACTGATGGCAGGTGGTTCAGGAACGCGGCTGCGTCCACTGACTTGTGATCTGCCCAAACCAATGGTGCCTATCCTGAATCGACCCATTGCCGAACATATTATCAATCTTCTCAAACGGCATCAAATAACAGAAGTGGTTGCCACACTTCATTATTTACCCGATGTCATGCGAGATTACTTCCAAGATGGCAGTGATTTTGGCGTACAAATGACCTATGCCGTAGAAGAAGATCAGCCCTTAGGTACTGCGGGGTGCGTGAAAAATATTGCCGAACTCCTTGACGACACCTTTTTAGTCATCAGTGGCGATAGTATCACAGATTTCGACCTGACAGCAGCGATTGAATTTCATAAACAAAAGAAGTCAAAAGCAACTTTAGTTTTAACCCGTGTGCCCAACCCGGTGGAGTTTGGGGTGGTAATTACTGATAAAGAAAGTCGGATTCGTAGATTTTTAGAAAAACCCTCTACGAGTGAAATTTTCTCCGACACTGTTAACACTGGTACATACATTCTGGAACCAGAAGTTTTGGAATATCTGCCAGCAAACCAAGAATCCGACTTTTCTAAAGATTTGTTTCCGTTGCTACTGGAAAAGAATGAGCCAATGTACGGTTACATTGCCGAAGGTTATTGGTTTGATGTCGGTCACTTAGATGCTTATCGTGAAGCGCAGTACGATGGGTTATATCACAAAGTCAAACTGGACTTTGACTATAACGAAGTTTCTCCTGGCTTGTGGGTAGGTCAAAACACTTTTATTGACCCAGCTGCTAAGATTGATACTCCAGCAGTTATTGGTGATAATTGCCGCATTGGGGCAAGAGTACATATTGAAGCCGGAACCGTCATTGGGGATAATATCACTATTGGTTCTGACGCCAATCTCAAACGTCCGATTGTTTGGAATGGAGCGATTCTTGGTGAGGAGGCACAACTGACTGCTTGTGTCATTTGCCGTGGTGCGCGTGTAGACCGCCGTGCCCATGTCTTAGAAGGTGCTGTGGTTGGTTCGCTTTCTACTGTAGGAGAAGAAGCCCAAATTAGCCCATTTGTGCGTGTTTGGCCCAGTAAAAAGATTGAGTCTGGGGCAATTTTAAATATTAATTTGATTTGGGGTAATACTGCACAACGTAATTTATTTGGGCAACGAGGCGTCCAAGGGCTAGCCAATATTGACATCACCCCAGAATTTGCAGTGAAGTTGGGATCTGCATACGGTTCAACCTTGAAACCAGGTTCTCGGGTAACAGTTTCTCGTGACCAACGTAATGTCTCTCGCATGGTCACTCGCTCGTTAATTGCTGGTTTGATGTCAGTAGGTATCGAGATTCAGAACCTAGATGCCACAGCTATTCCAATAGCTCGTACAGTGATACCTACCATGAGCGTCAGTGGTGGAATTCATGTGCGAATGCATCCAGATCGCCCCGACTACATCCTGATTGAGTTTATGGATGCTAAGGGAATTAATATCACCAAATCCGCAGAAAAGAAAATCGAAGGAGCGTACTTCAAAGAAGATATGCGCCGGGCGCAAATTCATGAAATTGGTGATGTTGCTTACCCCAGTCAGGTGATGGATCGATACTGTACCGCTTTTGAGAAGCTGTTGCATATTGATAGTATTCGCAACAGTCGGGCAAAAGTCGTCATTGATTACGTTTATGCAGTATCTGGGGCTGTGTTACCCCAAATGCTAGATAAGTTTGGGGCTGATGCAGTAGTGTTGAATGCAAGTCTCAATAAAGCAAGTATGTCAGCAATTGAGCGCGAAGCACTTTTGACTCAGCTTGGTCAAGTGGTGGAAGTGTTGAAAGCGAACTTTGGTGTTCAGATTTCCGCGAATGGAGAACAACTCATTCTGGTTGATGAATCTGGCATTCCTATTCGTGGGGAAATGTTAACAGCGCTGATGGTAGACATGATGTTAACTGCTCACCCCAGAGGAACAGTCGTGGTGCCAGTTCATGCTTCTAGTGCTGTAGAACAAATTGCTCGTCGCCATGATGGTAAGGTCATTCGCACAAAGGCAAATCCTACAGCACTCATGGAGGCTTGTCAGAAAAATTCCAATGTCGTGTTGGGTGGTAATGGCGACACTGGCTTTATTGTGCCGCAATTGCATCCAGGGTTTGATGCTATGTTCCCCGCTGCCAAACTGATTGAGATGCTGACGATACAAGAGCGCTCTCTTGCCTCTGTGCGGTCAGAATTGCCCCGTGTGGTTCACAAAACATATACAGTACGTTGCCCTTGGACTGTCAAAGGAGCGCTGATGCGCTACTTGGTGGAAACTCACCCAGCTGAAAACTTGGAGCTAATTGATGGAGTGAAAATTTGTCAACCGTATGATGACAGTTGGGTGTTAGTGTTGCCAGATGCAAGTGAGCCTGTAGTCCATTTGTACGCAAACGCCAACGATCGCGATTGGGTAGATGAATCATTAAGACAATACCGTGCTCGCGTACAGGCGTTTGTTGAAACAGAAGAAGAACAAGCTATTGGTGAAGTGTAATTAATGACACAAATGACTGATGGCTCCTAGTCATGAGTCATTTGTGTTCACTCCTGCGCAACTCATGACAAGTTAAGAAAAAGCAGGATTTGTCAAGGAGATAGGAATCTGAGCAACATTTGATTCAGCCATAAAGATTTGTTGGATGGGTTATATCAAGTTTGCTTAATTACCCCCATAATAAAAAACCTCACCCCTTCCCCTCTCCTTATTAAGGAGAGGGGTACCCGATAATGCGGGGTGAGGTTTTAGGGTAATTAAGAGTAATTAAGCGGACATAATATTATTCTCTTAACTCTCTTATCTTCTCAGCAATACTTTCTAACACCCCAGAAAAATTTCCATACACGTCATTATTGGTAAATCTGATAAATGTAATTTTGGCTGATTCAATAAACTCTTGTCTTGCCTTATCGTATTCAACAGCACCCTTTTCAAAATGGCTTTCACCGTCAATTTCTATCGCCAGCCTCAACTCAGGACTATAGAAATCTATAACAAACTTATCTACACTATATTGTCTACGAAATTTACAGTTTTCAAGTTGTCTATCTCTAAGTTTCTCCCAAAGAAGCGTCTCACATTTTGTAATATTTTGGCGCAATAGTCGCCTTTTCTCTTTTTCACTATCTTTGTTATAAAGTTGAGTCATTTTAACTTCAATATTTTTAAACTTATACAAAAAAAGCTTATTTCTTTTCAGTTCCCTCTCCTTTATTCCGGTTCCCTCTCCTTTATAAGGAGAGGGTTAGGGTGAGGTAAAACGCCACAATATAATAACCTCAGCCCGCGCTTCACCGTACCCTCTGGTTGGTAACCTCACCCCGCCCTACGGGCACCCCTCTCCTTATTAAGGAGAGGGGAACAGGTAAAACGCCACAATATAATAACGTCACCCCGGGCTTCACCGTACCCTCTGGTTGGTAACCTCACCCCGCCCTACGGGCACCCCTCTCCTTATTAAGGAGAGGGGAACAGGTAAAACGCCACAACATAATAACCTCAGCCCGTGCTTCAC
>JAESGJ010000278.1_pt1 | contig 46044 bp, 42 predicted proteins | sample 9266241 | NCBI WGS metagenome assembly JAESGJ01 (sample SAMN14514841, study PRJNA621669) | algae metagenome | isolation source: Brasilonema octagenarum HA4186-MV1 and co-occurring heterotrophs from wet... | place: USA: Manoa Valley, Hawaii | collected 2009-07-20
ACGACCACCTCGGCTGGCGAGCAGGTCGCCCACGAAGCCCCCGCAGCCACCGTCGTCAAGGCGATCCCACCGTTCGCGGAGGTGCTGCACACCACCTCTGCTGGTGCGAACCCACGGAAGCGACCAAGCGTATTCGTCTGTGCTGACGACGCCAACGCCCGCACAGTGGTCCTGACACTGGTCTCCGACATCGACGCCGACGGTATCGATGCAGGTCCCCTTACGATGGCCCGCTACACCGAACCTGCAGGCATGCTGCTCGTCCAACTCGCCTACGGCCAAGGCCTAGGGCCTTACATCGGATTGGCCCTAGTCGAAAACGACAAGCGTTGACCGCGTGCGATCAAGAGCAAACGCGATGTGACCTTCCATCCACGCCTGAAACCATCGAATCCAGGACCACCGTGCGGGCGGTCTAGCGACTGCCGGCCACTTGGACGCCCGAAGTCCGGCAGGACCGCATCCGTGTCGCCGCCCGACGGCGCGGCACGATCAGTGCTCCCCGTCGTTGCCCGGCGCTCGATCCACCGTTCCTCGACTGCCGGGCGCGTCCGCATTGGTGTTGGCCGATTCGCCACCAGCCGCATCATCCGCTGCGCCCGAGCCGCTTCGGAAGCGATGCTCGCCGTTCCCATGCCGCGTCGATGGGAAGGCATCACGGCGCGGCGCGCCCGGCGATTCGGATGGCGCGGCAGCCTGCTCTCTCGGATCGTGCTTCTCGACGGCATTGGCCGCATCGGCGGTGGTCTCCGACCCATTTGCAGTCGACAACCGGTCGTTCCTCCTCGAGGGGTCATCGCCCGTGGCCCCTTGCAGCGAGGGCCTTGGCTCACGTGGATGTGCAGGTGCCGGATCGTCGGATAGCGACGATGATGACGACGCAAGGCCGGGCGACGTCCTCGACGTGGTCGAGGTATCCAAGGGCACCGGGACGTTCGGGGAATCCGTCGGCCCAAGGGACACAGTCGGCTGACTGGTCGACGACGGTGCTGCGGCTGCTGGGGTCGTGACCGCAGAGCTAACCTTGGTGTCGGCCACGGGCGCGACGGTCGAGATCTTTGCCGCCGCAGGCACTCCGACCTCGGCAACGGTGGTGTTCTGCAGGTCTGCCTGCACTGCGATGGCAGATCTCGCAGCAGTCGTCTGCGGTGCGGCCGCAAGTCGAGCGAGTGGAGCCACGATCGCGTCAGTGACCCTCTGCGCGAGTGTGGCGATTCCCTGAATCACCGCATTCACGGCGTCTACGACGGTGCGCACCAGACCGACCACCAAGGCCACGGCCGGCAGGGGTATGCCGGTCGCCTGGCTCACAACCGCGGCGAACGCGGTGAACGCCTCTGCCGCCATCGCCGGCGGCGTGGAATCGCCTATCCCGGCTATGAAGTTCTTGATTGTCTGTACGGCCAACTTCGGCGTCCAGTTGTCGTAGTAGAGGCCCAAGGAGTCGTCGACGTAGAGAGCACTCGCGGAGTCACGCGTGGTGTCAAGGAAGATCGGACCGGCACCGGCTTGAGCCTGCCAGGTGGTCAAGAAATCCTTGATATAGGCGGCCTGCTGCTGTTCCGTGACGACTGACGTCGGCTCGCCGTACTCGGTGGCCCAAATCTTCAACGCTACATCACCATTGGCGACCATCAGTTGCCTGATGGCATCGAGCTGATTCAATGGCGACTCGGCTTGCTGGGCACCCGCCGAGAATGGGAGGAAGTATTGGTATGGGTGAAAAGACAACGCGTCGAATGAGCCCTTTGCGCCCGCCGAGTACATTCCGGCAATGAAAGCCTCCGGAGTCATCGTTAGGCCCCCGAAAGTACCGACCGAACCGACGACTCCGCCGATGACCATCGCCGATGGATTGGCCGCCTTGATGGCCGGATACGCGGCCTGTAGCAGTCGTGTGTACGCGGTGGGGTCGACGGGGTTGAAGAAGTTCGACGCGTTCGGCTCATTCCATATCTCGTAGGCCGAGATCTTTGCCCCGTATCGGTTGGCCACTGCGGACGCAAAGGTTGCATAGGCCTGCGGGTTTGGCGCCCCGCTGAGGTAGGGCGATCCCGCCCAGATCGGAGTGGCGTTGAGAACACCGAGCACACCCATGTTGCGCGCCGCGGCGGCATTCACGACCTGATCGACGGCGGTCCAGTCGTAACTGGTGGAGTCCCACTTCTGCACCCCCGCCCAGGGGATGTCGATTCGAACGTTCTGCACCCCCAGCGATTGCAAGGTGTCGAGCGTCTTGTCGACGTCCGCCGGGGAGTCGAAGTAGAGCGAGGCATCAGCGACGCCGATCGAGGTCGGCGATTGGACGATCGCCGCCATGGGCGCTACGGCGAGTGCGACCGATCTCGTGGGTGAAGGCACGGCGATTTGCGTCGCACCCGCGCAAAGCATCGACACGGCGACGGCAACCACTTCGACCCGCGTCGCCAATTGCTTGACGCTCGAATCCATTGACGCCCTCATGACGAGCCTTCCCCGCGGGAATCTGCGGCATTCCGGAGTAGAACGTGGGCTATTAATTAACGATCATGATAATTCTTCGCGAGCCTTTCGGGAAGAAGTTCCTGCGGCCGACGAAAGCATGCAATCACGGCAAACGGCTATGGTGCGTCTCATTGGAATCAGCGGTTGGTCTCCAACTGTTTCCGCAAATTCCACTGAAACCGATGCAATGCACGAGGCCATTCGCATTTACCCTGAAAACCGACGCCGTGGTCGATTTCCCCTGGAACCTAGGACGATTACCGCTATGCCTTGAGATAAGCTAGTAAAGCTACTAGGTCGAACTCGTTGGCTAATTCATCGAGTCGCCGTGCCATTCCAGCTACCAAGCGGTTTTATAGCACCCAGCCCGCATCGATCGGAACTTGAGTTGCCCGGTTCGAGTCCGGATTGAGCACGAAGCACTTGGACTGAAGGGTCCTGGCGCGAACTCCAGACAATGTCAGTTCCGGTTGAAACTGCGCATGTGGTTCAGGAACAGGCTGCTCGAATTTCAACCGGAACGGACAACCGTGGACCATCTCGAATCCATCTGACGCGACCGCAAAGTCGGCGAGATCTACGACGGCGCCGACGAGGTACAGCTGTGGCTGTCGCCGGTGTCGCGCTGGGACGCAATCTGACCGGCTGACCGGTGCAGGTGCTCGCCCTAAGACCCCGGCGGGGGTCGATAGTGCGCCGCCGAGTTTCGCAACTGCCAGATGAGTTCGGGACACAGAATCCCGACTGCATTCGAGACCAGGTAGTTCGCCGCAAACTCGTCGCTCGGAGAGACGTCGTTCTTGACCTCACCCATGAGCTGCGGGTAACCCTCACCTCCTCGCACCTTGTCGCACATGCCGTAGCCATACCCGATCGCATCGTTGCCGGGAAAGTCGTAGTGCCTACGAACCACCACGTCGTAGGTGTACTCGACCTCGGGTGCCGGAACGGCGTGCGCGAGCGGCGCAGGGGCCTGCACTACTGCGCCCGTTGCGATCCCTGCCACGACCAACGTCAGCAGCGGAGCCTTGCGCGTCATGCGACTGGCCACACGGTCGGGTCCGTCATCACTTCTTCGAACTCTTTTCTCGCGAGATCTCCTGCGGCACAGCGATGAACGCTTGGTGAGGCCGTCAACCTGAATGCCGATGTCCACGCGCAATCCCTTCATTGGCGACTGTTCATTCTTGGCCGTCAGATGCACCCACGGGCGCAGACGTCCGCCGGTGGCAGCGAGTCGGGAGGCGGCGCTGTCGGGTCGACGGGCGGCTGCTGTTTGGTCAGGTCGACGTCACCATCCAGATTGGGAGCGGTCGGAATGAAGCTGCAGATGATGGTCATCGCCAGTGGGCAGGGATCGTCGGACGGATCGGCGGCGGAGGGGACGGCCAATGCGGTCTGGGCCCCCAGCACGCCAACGGCGAGGATAATCGTCTTCGCGGCCAGTTTCACGTCGAGTCCGCCGTCATCTGATGGTCGCGGCCAGGTCGCCGGACATGGCCGCAAGCTGCGGGCCCCAACTCGACCAGTCGTGTTGACCAGTCACCGGAAAGTCGACGTGCGCATTGCTGCCGCCGATGGTGCGGTAGTGGGTATAGAAGGTGCGGTTGCTGCCTTGAGCCTGGTCGCAGTAGCCGATCATGGCCGGAGGATCGCTGCACGTCAGGGTCTGAGGGCTGAAGATCCACAGCCGAGTGTTGTTGTCGACCAACAGTTGTGCGTGCGCATTGGGGTCGTGCCACTTCCAACGGCCCAATTGCGCGGCACCCCACATCGCTTGGGTGTCGACCCCGCCGAACTGGGCCAGGCCTGCAGTGATGGCACCGTTGAAGGTGGTTTGCGACGGGTCCAGGAATCCCGATAGCGAGCCAGCGTAGCGGAACCGGTCCGGATGGAACGTCGCCAGCGCCAGAGCTCCGTAGCCGCCCTGAGCCGCACCGACGACGGCGTGCCCACCTGAGGCCAAGCCCTTGTTGGCGGCGAGCCAGTCGGGCAGTTCCTGGGAGAGGAAGGTGTCCCACTGACGGGAGCCGTCCTGCTCCCAGTCGGTGTACATGCTCCATGCACCGCCTGCGGGTGCCGCGACCGAGATGCCCTTGCCGGCAAGGGAGTTCATCGCACCTCCGACGGTCACCCAGTTACTGACGTCGGGTGCGGCATCGAAGGCGTCGAGCAGGAACACCGCGTGGGGCCCACCGGAGCGAAAGGCCACCGGAATGTCGCGTCCCATGGCAGCCGAGGGGACCATCAGATATTCCACGTCGGCGGCGTTCGCCGTCGCGGTCCATGGGCACATCCCTACAACGGCCACCAGCAGGACCCGCAATACGGTGATCCCAATTCTCATCATGGTCGATCCCCTGGTGTCGGTTGACGTCACGTTCGAGACGGGTTGGCTCAGTTCGGCTTCGGCGGTACCAGCAGATCCCGCCAGCTGCCGGGGTGAGCACCGTCGGCCAGGTTCGACTGGGTGTACTGGTGTCCGTCCGGTCCGACGTAGGTTCCGGTGGTGGGGTCGTACTGGGCGGCCGCGATCGGGGGTGGCGCGGGCCCGCCAGGAGCCGCGGCGGGCGGAGAGCCCGGCGGCAACTGGGGAACGTCTTGGCCTGTCAGGGTCGAGTTCGGGTCACCCTTCCAGTTGAACCCGTCATTGAGTGGCACGTACTGGTCATTGCTCTCGCACATGGCGACCGTCGGTGCCCGCTTGCCGGGCACCGTCTCACACGGGATATTCCGCGCGCCGCGAACGTTGAACGGCGAGTCCTGCGGAACACGGCAGTAGAGATCACCGGGCGGGCCCTCGGGCGCGTCCTGATAGGTCGGGACCCGCTGTTGTTGCGCCGGAAGGAATCCGGTGGTACACGGCGGAGGCAGGTTGACGTTGAGGTTGAAGCTCAGATACTGGCCCTTGTAGGCCTGCTTGGAGTTCATGTTGGCGATGATCCCGGCTTGGAGCGCTGATACCGCTGGCGGCAGAAGCACCAGGAGCTGTTCGATGTCGTCTCGGTAGGTGAGGGCAACCTGGCCAACGCTCACCAAATTGGCCATCAACACCGGCAGCGTGGGTTGCAGGCGGTCGATGAGTTGACGTACTTGGGCGGCCGCCGGGCCGCCCTTGGTGATCACGCCCGCCACGGCCTGGTCGCGGTTCTTGAGCTGGCTTGTCACCGCTGCGGTGTGCGCTGCCCACGCCTGGATCGCATCCGAGGTATCGGTCTGGGAATCGAGCACCGGTTTGGCTTGGTCGATCAGCGCGATCAACGGATCCAGGTTGGCCCGCGCGTCGATGGCCAGATTCGAAGTGCCCTTGACGATTCGGGACAACTCCGGCCCCAGACCGCCGACGGCGGTGTAGGACTCGTCGACGACGGTCTTGAGGTTGTCGTGCGGGATCGCCTGCAGTCCGTCGTTGGCGGCTGCCAGGAGTTGGTTGATATCGGGGGGCACCGAGGTGTCGGCGATCGGAATGACGTCACCGTTCTTCAACGGCGGTCCATCACCGAGCGGCAGGAGCGCAACATACTGTTCGCCGATCGCCGACTGGCTGTGCACCTCGGCCTTGAGATCGGAGGGGATGTCGATGCCCGACTTCAACGAGAGCTGGGCGGCCACTCCCGTCGCGGTGAGTCCCACCGATTCCACCCTGCCCACTTCGGTGCCACGGTAGGTGACGTTGCCTCCGCTGTAGAGCCCGCCAGTCTGTGGAAGTTCCACCGTGACGGTGTATCTCCCGACGCCGAACAGCATCGCGGGCAGCTTCATGAAGTGCAATCCCATCAACGCCACTGCCACCATGGAGATCACGGTGAAGAGCGCCAATTGAAACTTCAGTCGTCCATTCAGTCGCATCTACGGTCCTTGATCCCAGTGGTAGGGAGCAACCAGCGGGTTGGCCGCGGTGTACGGGCTGGGGTACTGACCGATCGTGCGGCCCCACTGCATTTCCAGTTCGGTCAGGTGGCCCTCCCACCGCGTGCCGGTGAATACGCCGGCGTCGATGCGGCTGAGTGTCAGGTCGATGATCGCGGTCAGGTTCGCGTACTCACCCCGCTGCCACTTCTCGATGGTTTCGTTCGGAAAGGGATAGGTGGCAAGCAGACTCAGCGACCTGGTGAGGCTGGGTCCCGCATTGGCCAACGATTCCAGGACGGGCCCGGCGTTGCGCAAGACCTTCACCAGATTGTCCTTGGACTGATCGACGGTATCGGTGGTGAGTGCGGCGAACTTTCCGAGTTTGTCGGCGGCCTCGACCAGATTCGCGCGCTCGTCGTTGAGTTCGGCCAACGCGTCGGGAATGGTCGTCAGAGCACGGTCCAGCACGGGCTGCTGTGCGGCGAACTTGCCAGCGAGTTCGTTGAGTTTGTCAGTGGCGGCAATGATGTCGGACGACTGATCGTCGAGGACGCCCGCGAACGTGTCGAGCTGACCGATCAAGTCGCGCAGATCCTGCTCGCGGCCGCGGAAGGCGGTGCTGAACGCCTCGGTGATGTCCTGCACCTGGCCTAGACCGCCACCGTTGAGCACCATGGACAGTGCAGCCAGCGTCTGCTCGGTGCTCGGGTAGGCGGCGCCGTTCGACAGCGTGATGAGTGACCCGTCGTGCAAACGGCCCTGCGGCGGAGCGTCCCTCGGTGGCGCCAACTCGATGTGTAGCGACCCGAGGAGGCTGGTCAATCCGATCTTGGCGGTGGCGTTCTCGGGTAGGTTGACGTCTCCGTCGAGGCGCATCGTGATCAGCGCATGCCAGCCCTGACGCTCGATCTTGGTGACGGTGCCCACCGTCACGTCGGCAACGCGAACCCGTGAGTTCGGCTGAATGTTGTTCACGTCGGGCATCTGCGCCTGAATCTGGAAGGAATCGGGGCCGCCACCCTTGGTGCCAGGCATCGGCAGCGAGTTCAGTCCGTGCCAATCGCCGAGACTGCAGGCCGAGGCCGCCAGCACACAGGCGATCACCGCGAGAACCATCGCGGTCCGACGAACGTGGCTGCCTCGGTTCATGATCCACCTCCGGACGGCACCATCAGCCCCGACAGACCGGCACCCGGGTCGGTACTCACCGCGGGGGACGCGGCGTCGACGGGGGCAGGCGCTTCGGCTGCCATCGGAGGCGGCGGGACAGCCGGCGGCACGAAGTCGGGACGCATCCAAGGCTCGCTGTAGGTGACCTCGTTGGGGCGTGCTTGCGCTCCGACGAGCAGGTCCTCGCCGATGGGTGGGAAGTTGATCTGTCGGTTCTTGACGATGGGCGCCAAGTACTGTGCACACAGCTTCGCTGACTGCTCTCCGCCCAACCGCGACGCCGCCTGGATGGCACCACACAGGAAGGACACCGGGTTGGCGAAGTTGTTGACCGCCAAGGCGCCGGTGAGCGAGCCGTTGGCGGGTTCGTAGATGTTGTAGAAGTTCTGAATCGTGTCCGGCGCGATGTGCAGGGTCTGTTTGATGTCGTCGAGGCTGCCGACGAGTGCGGTGCTGATCGAGGCCAGTTTGTCCGATGTCGTCCCGATCGCGTCCTGGTTTTCGGCGGCGAAGTCCTTGACGTCGTCGACGACGCTGTTGAGGTCCTCGGCGGCCTTGCCCACCCTGTCGGGGCCGGCGGCGAGGGCCGAGGTCACCGACGCCAAGTTGCCGTTGAGTTGCTCGAGGACGTCCGCGCTGTCGTGCAACGCGGTGACGAGCGTCGACAGATTCTTGAAGGTGGCGAAGATGTCGTTGCTGTGATCACCGAGTACCGAGATCGCCTGAGATAGTTTGACGATCGCGTCGCGGATGTTGCTGCCCTGACCGCGCAGATTGTCCGCGGCGGTGTCGATCGCCTCGCCGAGGGTGCTGACCCCCCCGGGCTGGGCGGGCTGCAACAGCTTGGTGATGCGTTGCAGCTGGACACGAATGTCGTCCCATTCCACGGGGACGGCCGTACGGTCCTGCGGGACGACGGTTCCGGAGCTCATGACCGGTCCGCTGGTGTACGCCGGGGTGATCTGAATCGCGCGGCCGGTGACGAGTTGCGGAGAGAGGATCACCACCTTGGCGTCCGCGGGCACGCGGTACCCGTCGTCGACCCAGAAGGTGACCTTGGCGCGCTGCGGCTGCGGTTCGATGGAGTCGACCTTGCCGACGGGTACCCCGAGAATGCGTACGTCGTCGCCGGCGAAGAGTGCGTTGCTGTTGTCGAAGTACGCTGTGACCCAGGTTCTTCCGGCGCGATCGAGTCCGCGGATGGCCACGACCAACCCGACCGAGAGGGTCACCGCCAGTGTGACGGCGAGCCCGATGCGGACCCACTTGGAGCGTCCGGTCATGGCTGCCCCCCGGATGGCGGGGCGGCCTCACCGGGTGCCGGCACGTACACCGGTGTGGGTGTCGGTTCCGGAGCCGGGTTGGCGGGCGGACCGGGAGGTGGGCCGCCCGGTGGTGGCGCGGGCAGCGGTTCGCGCAGCGGATAGCAGCCGGGTCCCGGCAGCGGCACTCCAGGCGGCCCGCACTGTTGATCGCCTGGCTGGCCCGTGATGGCGTCGGGCACGGTGAGCGCCGGCGGTCCGCCCTGGCCGGTTCGTGGGTAGGGCATGGGCAGTGGCGGCGTTCCGGGCTGACCCGTTTGCGGATCCGACAGCTGTGATGGCGCGAGGGTGTGGGGATCGAGTCCCAGATCGGAGAAGGCTGCATCGACGAACGGCTGAACGAACTGGCCGGGGAGCAGGTTGGCCACGTAGGCCTTGAAGAACGGACCCGAGGATACCGACTCCCCCAGTGACAGTGCGTACTTGTTGAGCAGCTTGACCGCCTTCTGCAGCTGACCCTTGCGATTGTCGACGATCGCGAGAACCCCGTTGAGCTTGTCCAATGCCGGACGAAGCTGCTGCTTGTTCTCACCGATGAATGCCTTCAGCTGTTGGGAGACGGCCGAAATATTGGTCCAGATGTGCTCCAGTGCAGCGCTTTGCGTCTGAAGCTGCGCCAACAGCGCGTTCGTGTCGTCGACGAGTGCCACGATCTGGTCGGTGCGCTTGGCCAGCACCCCGGTCACCTTGGCCGCGTTGTCCAACAGCGTGCGCAGTTGCGCGTCGCGGGTGTCGATGGTCGCGGCGAATCTCGTCACGCCCTGAACGGCGTTGCGCAGTTCGTCAGGGGTGTCGCTGAAGGTATCGGCCAGTGTCGACAACGAATCCGAGAGTTGGTTGGTGTCAACACCACTGATGGTTCTGGACAGATCCGCAAGCGCGTCGGGTAGCTGATAGGGGGATTCCGTGCGGCTCAACGGGATCGGACCGCTCAGCGCGCCGTCGCCGCGGGGCACCACCTCGAGCACCTTCGTGCCCAACAGGCTCTTGGTCTTGATCGCTGCCTCCGTCGACTCGCCCATGTGGACGTTGCCGTCCATGGTGAAGGTGACTCGTACCTGGTCTCCCTCGAGTTCGATGTCGGAAACCTTGCCTGCGGGGAATCCGGATACCTGAACCCCGGCGCCACTGAGGAGGCCTCCGGCATCGGCGAAGTACGCGGAGTAGGTCTTCGCCTGGTAGAGGAACGGGAGTCGCTGATAGTTCAGTGCTCCCACCACGACGACGGCAACGAGGGCCATTCCGACCACTCCGATGGTGAGGTGGTTGCGTTCGGTGAATGACTTCATCTCGGCGCGCACCGTCCGGTGTCCTGGCCTGCAACCTTCACGTACACCGGTTGACCGCCCTTTCCGTTGAGCTTGAGGACGACGTCGCAGAAGTAGAAGCTGAAGTAGTCGCCGTACATGCCCTGCCGACTCAGTGCGCGGTACTTGTCGGGCAGTGTGTTGAGGAAGTTGTCGAGGTAGTCGTGGTCTGCGACGGCGATGCTGGCGACCCGGTCGGTCTCGTGCACCACCTTCTGCACCGGTTGGCGAACCTGGGTGAGCAGGTCGGCGATCGATCCTGCCGCGGCGTCGGTGTAGGCGATGGCATTGCTGATGTCGGCCTTGCGGTCGGCAAGGGCGTGCACCAGCGACGACAGCGACACTACGGCCTTGTCGAGTCGATCGCTCTGTCCGCCAATTGAACCCAGCACGACGTTGAGATTGTCGATGACCTGACCGATGAGTTGGTCTCGGTCGGCGAGCGTGTTGGTCACTGCAGCGGCCTGGCTCAGGAACGAGCCGATCGTCGGCCCCTGGCCTTGCAACGCGCCGATGAGCTGCCCGCTCAGCGCATTGACCTGGTCGGGACTGAGTGCCTGAAATAGGGGCTTGAATCCGCCGATGACGGAATCCAGGTCCAGTGCCGGGGTAGTCCGCGTTGCGGGGATGGTCGCCCCGGCGGCCAGCGGTCGCACGCCACCGGCCCCTTCCTCCAAGGCCAGATATCGGCCACCGATCACGTTGTCGTAGCGGATCGCCGCGTGGCTGCCGTCGGTGAGCACGACCGAACTGTCGGTGGAGAATCCAACGCGCAGGCTGGCATCGGGGTTGAAGTCGATGCTTTCGACCTTGCCGACCTCGACACCCGCGATGCGCACCAGATTTCCCGTCTGCAGACCCGACACGTTGGTGAAGTCGGCGAAGTACTTCGTTCCGTCGCCGAATCGGAATTGAGCGAAGACGGTCATCAGAGCGAAGGCACCGAACGCGCAGACGGTGAGGAAGACGGCAAGGCGCCATGCCGCGCCCTTGAAGTTGTCCTTCACGGCGTGTCCTCCTCGCCGGGACGGTCGTATGGGCTCATGGGGTGGGTACCTCGGCGGGGCCTGGCGGTGCCGGTTCAGCCGGCGTCGGCGTGGAAAGGTCTCCGCTGGAGGGCAATTCGCTTGGCATCGGAGCGTTGTCGGCGACCGGCGGCGCGGGGTCCCCGGCCTGCATCGCCGGTCCGGCCGGTGCGACTCCTGGCCACAGCGGCACGCCACCGGGACCGTAGAGTGGCGCGCCGTAGGGCGGGGCACCGGGATACGGGATGGGGCCGGGGGCCGGGCCGGGAAGGCACTGGCGGATCGACGGTGGCCGTGGCGTGCCGCGGGTAACCGGCGCGTAGTCCGCGTAGCACGGGTGCCCCAGGCCCGGGTTCGGGCGAATGTCGAGACCCGTGCCCCAGCCGGTGTTGGTGATCAGTTGGCGTACGGGGAAATTCTTGAAGGCGTCGGGCAGGGATCCGCAGCCCGGTGCACCGCCAGGGCCGCCCTTGGCGGCGACGATGGGCAGATTCTCGGGGAAGGAGTAGGGATCGTTGCCGGGCAGCAGGCCGACGTCCAGCTGGATGCTGCGACCGTCGCCACCCCAGATGTTGTAGCCGCCGTTGTTCAGGAACCAGGTCGATCCCTGTAATAGGCAGGTGTATTCGGGGTTGTACTTCATGAGCAGATCGCTGGTCGGTCCCAGGTTGTTGATGGCACCGACGATGCCGTCCTTGCTGGCGGCGAGCAGATCGGTACCGGATGCCGACACGCCGATCGCGTTGAGTAGCAAGCTGTTCAGCTCGCCGGAGTTCTTGGTGAGAGTGGTGGCGGTGGTGCTGGCGTTGTCCAGGACGGCCACGATGTCGTTGGCTGCCGTCGCATAGGTGGTGTTGAAGTCCTTGAACGCGCGCCAGTCCTGCTTCATGGTCTCGGCGCGGGAGTTGAGTGCCTGCAGGACCTGATCGAGAGCGGTGGTGGCCTCGCCCATGCGAGGTCCCTGACCGCGTACGCCGTCGGCGACCGCCGTCAGCACCGAGTTGAGCTTGGCCGGGTCGACCATGTCCAGCAGGTTGGTGAGGTTCTCGAACACCGTATTCACTTCGGTGCTGGTGTTCTTTGACGTCAGGACATCTCCGGCGGAGAGCCGGGCCGGCGAGGGATCCGCCGGATAGTCGAGGTCGACGAATTTCCCGCCGAACGCGGTGGTCGCCTGGATCTGCGCGGAAACGTTGGCTGGAATGAATTGAATCTGGTCGGGATAGATGTCGAGTTGGAGCTGGGCTGCCCCGTCTTCGCCGTTGATGGCGCGGACCCGGCCCACCTCTACGCCGCGCATCTTGACCTTGGCCTCTGGTTCCATGACCAGACCCGCACGTTCGGCCTGCAGTGTGACGGTGACGTAGGAGTTGAAGGTACCTGCGAAGAACCCGGCGGTGACCGCCAGGAACACGACGACCACTACGACCAGGATGACCGTCCACCACGTGTTGGTGATGCGGCTTTCGCCGGGGCGGGCGTCCACGGTCAGCCCGCCAGGTTGAAGTTGCCGGTCTGGCCGTACACGGCCAGCGAGATCATCACGATCTCGACGGATGCGACGACCATCGAGGTACGTACGGCGCGGCCGACCGCCTCGCCGACACCTGCCGGACCGCCGCTGGCGGTGAAGCCGTAGAAGGTGTGCACCAGCATGATGACCACGGTCATCGCCACGGATTGGAAGAACGACCAAATCAGATCCGAGGGGATCAGAAAGGTGTTGAAGTAGTGGTCGTAGACGCCGGACCCTTGGCCGTAGAGCACCACGGTGCCCAACCTGGCGGCGAGGAAGGCCATCATGACGGCGATGCAGTACAGCGGGATCACCACGATCACTCCGGCGATGACCCGCGTCGCTGCCAGGTAGGTGATGCTGCGGATGCCGATGACTTCCAGCGCGTCGATCTCCTCGTTGATGCGCATCGCACCGATTTGCGCGGTCGCGCCGGCGCCGATCGTGGCTGCTAGCGCCACCGAGGTGGTGCCGGGCACGATGAGTCGGACGTTGAAGAACGCCGAGGCGAAACCAGTCAGGGCTTCGAATCCGACGGAGGCGAGTTGGTTGTAGCCCTGGATGGCGACGAGGGCGCCGGTGGTCATGGTCAGGAAGCCGACAATGGCGACGGTACCGCCAACGATGGCCAGCGCGCCTGTCCCCAGGCCCATTTGGGCAATCAGCCGCAGAAGCTCCGTACGATAGTTCATGACGGCGTCGGGAATGGCGGCCAGCGTCTTGGCGTAGAAGTGCGTCTGGGCGCCGATGCGGTCCCAGCTGCCTGCGACACCGTCACCCATACGGTGCAGCCGCGCGTACCTACGGCTCGGAACTGCGCGGCTCATGGTTTGGCTCATGGCGCCTCAGACCGTGAACTGAATGCCGACGGCGGTCACGACGGCGTTGATGGCGAACAGGACCATGAAGGTGAAGACGACCGTCTCGTTGACCGCGTTGCCGACGCCGGCGGGTCCCCCGCCGACCGAAATGCCCTTGTAGCAGGCAATCAGGCCGGCAGCCAAGCCGAACAGAGTGGCCTTGGCGAGTGACACGATGACATCGCCCATTCCGGTGAGCAGGGTAAGGCCGGTGATGAAGGCGCCCGGGGACACGTTCTGAACGAAGACGCAGAACACGAAGGCGCCCGCCAGACCGACGATGATCACGCTCGCCGACAGGGCCAACGCGACCGTGGTCGCGGCCAGTACTCGCGGAACGACCAGCGCCTGAACGGGATTGATGCCCATCACCCTCAGAGCGTCGAGCTCGTCGCGGATGGTCCGTGCGCCGAGGTCCGCGCACATGGCGGTGGCGCCGGCACCGGATACGACGAGCACGGTGACGATGGGACCGATCTGGTTGACCGTTCCGATCGCAGCGCCGGTGCCCGAGAAATCGGACGCGCCGAACTCCTTCAGCAAGATGTTGAAGGTGAACACCAGCAGTACCGAGTAGGGCATCGTCAGCATCAAGGCCGGAAGAACCGACACGCGTGCAACGAACCAGGACTGCAGCACGTACTCGCGCCATGCGAACGGCGGCTTGAAGATGAGGACGAACGTGTCGAGCGACATGGCGAAGAATCCACCGACGGCGCGCGCAGGTTTGGTGACCAGGGCCGGTGACGTCATGCGCGCGCCCCGTGATGCCGTGTGCCGTGGGGACCGACTGGGTACGCAGCGCACCGAGTGCGCGCGCCGTCGCGCAGGCGTTGCCCATCATGGAAACACGGCATGGGCGGAACGCTATCGACCACAGACGTGGCCGCGCTGCCCCATGAAGGGGGATAAATCTGCCCCTTGTGGGCTATACCCCGGCTTTGCCAAATGATCCATCGCCGTGGGCTCGCTTCAGGTTTCACCCAGCATGTCGTCAGCTGTATTGCGCAGCAGTCTCGTTGGACTCTGAACGGCGCCACCCGGGCCGGCTCTGGTGTCATCGCCCCCGGGGCGACGAGCGTTGGTGGCTACAGCGGCACCAGGCAGCCCACTTACCCCGTAGTCAATATCGACGGCCGCGGCGGTACTGAAGTGGGTTGCCGCGCAATATTACTCACGCGAGATCCAGCTCCACCTCGATCGGCGGCCGAGCCCATTCGCGGGCCGATGTCGCTACTCGATTCTTAGGCGACGAGGCGAACGCCGGTCGATGTCCGCCGCCGACCGCGAAGTACTGGCGCCACCGAGGGCCCGCGACAGCGCGTAGATCGCCACTGACCCGACCATCCCCCATACCAAGCCGGCCGCGGTGATTGCCGTGTCGTCGGTGAGGAGGCCGACCACCGTCATCAACAGTCCCGTCGCGCCCGCGAGGAAGGAACTCGCCTCGCCATGCCACGTCACACCCGAGTGGTCGACGCTCGCTCGAGTCGGCTCGGCTGAACTGGATTCCTCCATGATCACCTCCCCCACAGGCTTGCCATCTTTGGTCATACCTTTCTACCAAACGCAGATCGTATCCGCACCAACTCCCGCGTGGCGTTCGACCACCGACCCAAGGCCCCTCGCGAAATACCCCTTCTGCGAGGCAGATGACTACCCGAAGTGGTGACGCGCCCGCGGCCTTCGTCGCGGAGACTTCACGCAGAGATCAGCACGTCGACGACGCGCGCCGATCCGAAAGGATGTCTCGTGACCAGTGAGGCCCAGGGAGCCACTGTCGTGGTGGGAGCCGGCCACGCCGGAGGGACGCTCGTCGCCCTGCTGCGGCAGCAGTCGCACCCTGGGCACATCACGCTGTTGGGCGCCGAACCGCATCCGCCCTATCACCGACCGCCACTATCGAAGAAGTACTTCACCGACGACTACGAACAACTGCTGCGGCCGTTCGACTTCTACCGAAGCCAGGACATCGACGTGCGACTCGACACGATCGTCACGTCGATCGACAGGGAGCGTCGACACATCACGACCTCCGACCGTCGGGTGTTGCCCTACGACCATCTCGTCATCGCCACAGGTGCTGCTGCCCGGACACTCGACGTTCCGGGGTCCGATCTCGACGGCATCCTCAGCCTCCGCACTCTCGATGACGCCCGGCAGTTGCGAAAGACCATGGCGGCGGCTCACTCCATGGTGATCATCGGCGGTGGTTACGTGGGACTGGAGGTGGCCGCCGAAGCCGTCGCGCACAGTGACGTTCGGGTTTCGGTCCTCGAGCGGGAAGACCGCATTCTCGCCCGCGTTGCCAGCGTGGAGTTCTCTCAGCTCATCCACGACCAGCACGCACACCGCGGAACGACGATCCTCACCGGTACCGACGTCATCGGTTTCGTGGGCGACGGCAATGGCGCGGTACGAGCTGTCCAATTGGCCGACGGCACCGAAATCCCCTGCGATGCAGCCTTGGTCGGCGTCGGTGCGATACCCCGCGACGAACTGGCACGGGACTGCGGGCTCCGCTGTGACGGCGGCATCATCGTGGACGAACGTGCCAGCACCAGCGACCCTACGATCTTCGCGATCGGCGACGTCACCAGTCGCCACGTCCCCGGTTACTCGCACCGCATACGACTCGAGAGCATCCCCAGCGCCATCGAGCAGGCCAAACAGGCTGCGGCGGCGATCACCGGCGCCGCGTCACCGAAGCCGGAAGTTCCCTGGTTCTGGTCGGATCAGTTCGACCTACAGCTCAAGATCGCCGGACTCGTGCGACCGGTGCGACCGGCGATCGTCCGTGGCGATCCCGCGTCGGGCAAGTTCGCGCTGTTCCACCTCGACGGGGACGACCGCGTCACCGCCGTGGAGACATCAAACGCCGCAGCGCTCTTCATGGCGGGCAAGAAGATGATCGGTGCCGGCACCCGGGTCGATCCACATGCTTTGCACGACGACACCATCGACATCCGCGTGACCGTCCTGAGCAGCTCAACCAACCCCTAGACAGCAGGAGAACGAAGCACACATGCACGCATCGGCAGCGCTAGTCAACGAGGTGGGCGGCGCCTTCGTCACCACCGACATCAATGTCTCCGAGCCCGCGCCCGACGAGGTTCTCGTTCAGATCGCCGGGGTGGGCCTCTGCCACACCGACCTCGCCGTGAAGGAAGGCCACCTCCCCTTCGCGTTCCCGGGAGTGCTCGGACACGAGGGCAGCGGGACGGTGGTGGCCGTGGGCACGGACGTCACGTCGATTGCCGTGGGCGATGCGGTTGCGCTCAGCTTCAACAGCTGCGGCAACTGCCCACAGTGCGACAAGGATGCGCCCGCCTACTGCCACAACTTCCTCGAGTTCAACTTCGGTGGAGTGCGCACCGACGGCTCCTCGGGACTGACGACCGACGACGGCAAGCTGTCCGCCAATTTCTTCGGCCAGTCCTCCTTCGCGACACATGCCTTGGCTCACGAACGCAACGTGGTGAAGCTGCCGCCCGAAGCGCCGTTGCAGCTGGTCGGTCCCCTTGGCTGCGGCATCCAGACCGGAGCCGGCGCCATCCTCAATGCGTTGGACGTCCAGCCTGGCACCGCGGTCGTGATCGCCGGGGCGGGACCGGTGGGGTTGGCGGGTGTCCTCGCCGCCGTGGTGCGTGAAGCGGCCGTCATCATCGCCATCGAGCCGCACGAAAGCAGAAGGGTCCTCGCCCTGAAACTGGGCGCTACCCACGTGATCGACCCCGCTGCCGGTGACGTCACCGAGCAGGTCCGAGCCATCGTCCCCGTCGGCGTGGACTACGCGTTGGACACCACTGCAGCCGCCGCCGTGGTGGAAGCCCTGGTGGCGTCCCTCGCCGTCCGCGGAGCACTCGGTCTCGTCGGCGTCCCCGCCGATCCGCAAGCGACCTTCGCGATCGGCCTGATCCAGTCACAGCTGATCGGTTTGACCGTCCGCGGCATCGTCGAAGGAGACTCCAATCCCAAGACCTTCATCCCGTATCTGCTCGATCTGCACGCCAAGGGCAAGTTCCCGTTCGACAAGCTCATCTCCATCTGGCCGATGAGCCAGATCAACGAGGCGGTGCAGGCTCAGCACCGCGGGGAGGCCATCAAGATCGTTCTCACTCCGTGACATGGCCGAGATCCACCTCGGCGTGTCGAATCACACTGGCGCACTGATACTTAGAAAACGACGCGGGCGATCATCTCGGCAACGGCAGCAGGCTTCGTCGAGCCGTCGATCTCGACGGTGTGCCGAACCGTCAGATGCACGACCGAGTCGTCGACCCTGGTGGTGTCGAGAAGCGCGGAGCGCACCCGCAGCCGACTACCTACGCGGACCGCGGCAATGAAGCGCACCCTGTTGAGCCCGTAGTTCACGCCCATCTTGGCGTTCTCGACGAAGTAACACTGCTTGCTCAGCGCGGGGATCAGCGAAAGGGTGAGAAACCCGTGCGCGACGGGCGCGCCGAACGGGCTCTCCGCGTGGGCTCTGTCCACGTCGACGTGGATCCACTGATGATCACCCGTCGCGTCGGCGAAGGCGTCGATGCGGTCCTGATCAACCAGGAGCCAGTCGCTGACGCCGAGTTCCCGTCCCGTCAACGCCACCGCTTCGTCGATAGACGAGATCACCATCATGTCAATACCTTTCAGCCGGCGGACGCGAATCACACCGTGCGGGCGGCCTTCGCGGCTTCAGATGAGGCCTTGCTACGGTCTCGGGCGACGGCCCAGTCTTCATCGGTCATCGCCGAGAGCCCGGCAAACGTATTGGGGCCCGCCAACCGCTGACCGCCGTCCATGGCAATGGTCTCGCCGGTGAGGTAGTCGCACGCGTCGGAGAACGCGAAGATCGTCAGGTTCGCCAACTCGTCGATGGTGCCCGGCCGTCCGAGCGGTATCTGATCGACCTGCGTTGCCCCGACCGCACTCTTGTCCGTGGGGTTGAGCATCTCCCAGGCATAGTCGGTCGGAATCGGCCCCGGTGCAAGGGCGTTCAACCGAATGCCATATTGCCCCCATTCCACCGCGAGTGACATCGTCATCGCGTGTACGGCCGCCTTCGCCATCGCCGAGGGCACGACGAATGCCGACCCGCTCCACACCCAGGTCGTCAGGTTGGACAACACGGTGCCCGGCAGCCCGTCGGCGATCCATCGCTTGCCGACGGCCAGCGTGGTGTTGAACGAGCCCGCCATCACCGTGGACGTCACGGCCTCGAATGCGCGTGAACTCAGCGTGGCCGTCGGTGCGATGAAATTCGCCGCGGCGTTGTTCAGTACGCTCGTCAACGGTCCGTGCTGCTGCCAGATCTCGGTGACCGCCGCAGAGACGGCGTCGGCGTCGCGGACGTTGACCGCCTGATAGTGGACACTGCCTGGCCGTTGCCCGGCCGCCTCCGCCGCCGCCTCGGCGAGCACGGATTCGCGACGACCCCACAGGTGAACCTGGGCACCATGCGCGACCAGTCGGGCCGCTACCCCGCGACCAAGGCCGGTGCCGCCTCCGGTGATCAGTATTCGCTTGTCCGCCAGAATGTCTGGTACGAAGATGCTTCGGTGTGCTCTCGGCGTGGCGGCAGGGGTGGTCACAGCCCCAGGCTCTTTCCGATGATGTCGCGCTGAATTTCGTTGGCGCCGCCATAGATCGGCGGAGCGAGCGCCTTGCGTACTTGCTCTTCCATTCCAAACTCGACGCTGTAACCGTTGCCGCCCATCATCTGCACCCCCTCGAGCGCCGCACGCTTGGCGACCTCGGTGCACTTGAGCTTGGCGATCGACCCGGCGCGGGCGAGTTGGTCTTCAAGGCCCGCATCGATCTGCGCCGCAACGTGATAGACGAAGGCACGGCAGCACTCGATCTCGGCGACCAGGTCGGCCAGGCGGTGCCGGACGGCCTGGAAACTACCGATCGTCCGACCAAACTGCTCTCGTCCGCCGACATAGGAGATGGTGTCCTGAAGTGAGCGCCGCGCCGCGCCGAGCGACATCGCGGCGATGATCAACCTCTCGACGTTCAGGCCGCGCATCAGCCGGTGCCATGCGTCATCGATTCCACCGACCACGTTCTCGACGGGAACGACGACGTCGGTGAAGAACACGTCGTTGACGGTGTGGCCGTCCATCGTGATGATCGGCTTGACGTCCACCCCGGGTGTATCAGTGGTCAAGTAGAGCAGCGTGAGCCCGTGGTGTTTTCCTGCGTCGCTGTTGGTGCGGGTGAGCACCAGCAGGTGGTCGGCAAGATGAGCGGCGGTAATCCAGGTCTTCTGACCGTTGACCACGAAGCGGTCACCGTCGCGGACCGCCCTGGTACGGACCGCACCCAGGTCGGAACCCGCTCCGGGCTCGGAGAGCGCGATGGCCTCGAACCGCCCGTTGCACAGATTGGTGAGCACGTCCTTCTTCTGCAGATCGGTGCCGTGCCGCAGATAGGTCTGCGCCGCGGTCAGCCCGGTGCCGTAGGCGTGGATGGGCGCCAGCCCGCGCGAGGTCTCCTCCAGGAAGATGCACTCCTCGACCATGCCGGCGCCACCGCCACCGTATTCGGTGGGCAGAGATACCCCGAGCCAGCCGAGCTCGGCGAAGCGCCGCAATAGTTCTGGACTGTTGGAGAGGCGGCCACCGTCGGTGAGGGCCTTGCGCTGGTCGGCACTTGCACAGTTGTCGGCGCAGAATTCCTCGACCGCTCGGGCGAAGTCTTCCTGCTCAGCGGTGAACACGGCGGTCAGTTTCCGCGGTAGGCGGCGAAATCGGGCGCCCGCTTCTCGTTGAAGGCGGTGATGCCTTCCTTGGCTTCGTCGGTCTCTCCGAAGAGCTTGAGATTCGAGTACGCCATCTGACCCAGCGACGCGAACTGCTCTGTGTCGGTGTTGAAGGACTGCTTGAGCACCTTGAGCGAGGTCGGCGACAACTGCAGGATCTCATCGGCCCACGACCGCACCTCGGCCTTGAGCTGATCCGCCGGCACCACCTTGTTGACCAGACCCCAGTCGTAGGCTTGCTGCGCGGAATACTTCCGGCATAGGAACCAGATCTCGCGGGCGCGCTTCTCCCCGATGACCCTGGCGAGGTACCCGGTGCCGAAACCGGCGTCGAACGAACCGACGCGGGGCCCGTTCTGGCCGAATACCGCTGTCTCGGAGGCGATCGTGAGATCACAGAGAACGTGAAGGACGTGTCCGCCCCCGATCGCGAACCCGTTGACCGCTGCGATCACCGGCTTCGGTACGTCCCGGATCACCCGGTGCAGGGAGTCGACCTCGAACAGACCGCTGTCGGACGGACCATAGTCACCGGTCTCCGCACGCTGCTTCTGGTCACCGCCCGTGCAGAAGGCCTTCTCACCGGCGCCGGTAAGACAGATCGCACCCACCTCGGCGCTCCCCCACGCCGACTTGAACGCCCGGATGAGTTCGTCGACGGTGCGCGCGCGGAACGAGTTGTACCGCTCGGGCCGGTTGATGGTGATCCAGGCCAAGCCGTTGTCGACCTCGTAGGTGATGTCGGTGAACTCGGTCATCGTGCGCCTTTCGTCGTTGAGAGGTGAGTCGATCACGCGCGGATGGATGCACGCGAGTTTATGGTCAGACCATAATAATAATAGGCAGTCGCCGTCAAGTGGGATCGTCTGACGCGATCACCTCCCGGTATTCCGCGGCCAAGCCTTCGGCCGCCAATTCGCGGCTGCGCAACTCCACCCTCCTGATCTTGCCCGAAATCGTCTTCGGTAGATCGAAGAACTCGATCCGCCGAATCCTTTGATACGGAGCCAGATTCGCGCGTGCGTGGGTGAAGATCGCATCCGCGGTCGCGCGGTCGGGCGCCCAACCCGCCGCCAGCGCAATGTACGCCTTGGGCACCGCCAGGCGAACCGGATCCGGCGAGGGCACCACCGCCGCCTCCGCGACCGCGGGGTGCTCGATCAACACGCTCTCCAGCTCGAATGGGCTGATCTTGTAGTCGGAGGCCTTGAAGACGTCATCGGTGCGGCCGACGTAGGTGACGTAGCCGTCGGCGTCGCGACGTGCAACGTCGCCGGTGTGGTAATAACCTCCCGCGGAGACCTCGGCGCTGCGATCGGGGTCGCCCAGGTACCCGGTCATCAGGTTCACCGGCCGCTCGGCCAGTCGCAGGCAGATCTCCCCCTCGTCGGCGGGGCGTCCGGAGACGGGGTCGACGATCTCGACCGGCACTCCTGGCAGCGGGCGTCCCATCGATCCCGGTTTCACCGGTGAGCCAGGGGTGTTGCCGATCAGAGCGGTGGTCTCGGTTTGACCGAACCCGTCCCGGATGGTCAGACCCCAGCGACGGCGGACCTGGTCGATCACTTCGGGATTGAGTGGCTCACCGGCACCGACCACCTCACGAAGGGCAGGCGGCCTCTCGCCCAGGTCGGCTTGAATCAACATGCGCCACACCGTCGGTGGGGCACACAGGGACGTCACGTCCGCACCGCGCAGCATGGCCATGAATCGCTGCGCGTCGAAACGCGAATAGTCGTAGACCACGACGGTCGACTCGGCGATCCATGGAGCGAACAGTGAACTCCAGGCGTGTTTGGCCCAGCCCGGTGAGCTGATGTTGAGGTGGACGTCGCCGGGTTGCAAGCCCAGGAAGTACATCGTCGAGAGGTGACCCACCGGGTAGGAGCGGTGAGTATGTTCGACCAGCTTGGGCGCGCTGGTGGTTCCGGACGTGAAGTAGATCAGCAGCGGATCGTCGGGCGCGGTCCCCGGGTCCTTCGGCGCCGGACCCGCGTAACCGCTTGCGTCGCCATAGTTCTGCCACGGCGAGCTCACCGCCGCCGCCCCCACGGCGAATCTTCCGAACGAACCGGAGATGGCGCCGAACTTGTCGGTCTGATCGGCATTGGTGATGACGTGGTGAACGTCCCCCCGCAACACTCGGTCCGCGAGGTCCTTCGGTCCCAGCGCCGAGGTCGCAGGCATGACGACGGCGCCCAGTTTCGCGATGGCCAGCACCGACTCCCACAGTTCGAGCTGGTTGCCCAACATCACCATGACCCGCTGGCCCGCACACACGCCCCTGGCGGACAACCAGCCCGCGACGCGGTCCGAACGCGCGGCCAGCTCGGCGAACGAGTAGGCGTCGTCACGGCCACCTTCGGAGATGATGCGCAATGCTGTTCCCCTATTGTGCTGCGCCACTTCGTCGAACCAGTCCCGCGCCCAGTTGAACCGGGTGCCGAGTTCGGGCCACCGGAACGTCGCCAGGGCCTGGCCGTAGTCGTCGCGGCAGTCGATCAGGGCATCTCGCGCCGCCCGGTAGGCGGCATTGGCCGGCGTTGGTTGCGGCATCGCGTGAGCTCCTCGTGGATTTGCCGACCCGGTGCGGGCGGGCGGGAAGTTAGTATCTGCAGGATGAGTCGCTGGCGTCGGAACGCCGCGGGGATACGGAGGCGGTGACGTGCATCCTCGCAATGCGGCCGTCCGGTTCTCCCGCGCGGAACGCGTCGCCGCAGATCTCGAGCACGAAATTCTCTCGGAGCGGCTTCCCGTGGGCGCGCACCTGGGCCGCCGCTCGGAACTGATGGATCGATTCGGCATCAGCCCGACGGTGATGAACGAGACGCTGCGGATCCTGCGCGACCGCGACCTCGTCACCGTTCGTTCTGGGCCTGGTGGGGGCATCACGGTGGCAAGCGCTCCTCCTCAGGTGCGCACCGGAGCGCTCGACCTGTGGTTCCAGTCGACGACCCCTCATCCGCTGGATCTGTTCGAGGCACGCCTCTACCTGGAGTTCGGACTGACCAAGGCGGCCTTCGAGCGCGCCACGGCCGACGACGTCACCGCGATGCGCGCGGCTGCGGCCGTGATGCGCGCGGCGACCGAGGCTCCTGACTTCTTTACCGCCGTCCTCGCCTTCCACGGTGTCGTGGCCTCTGCTGCCCACATTCCGGTGCTGGAGGGGATGCATCAACTGATCATCACCAGCATCACGGCCGTGTTGAGCCGAGTCTTGTTCGTCGACGGCTACGAACCCCTGCTCGCACGCAGTTTGGACGTGCACGACGACATCGTCGCCGCGATCGCAGTCCATGATCAGGCCTCGTTCGTCGACGCGATCAACCGCCACGACAGCGACCTGATCCGCGACGACGACCCAGATCGCACGCCCCACACTCCCCAGCATCCCTGACCGCTCCTCGTCATCATTCTGATTGACGGGCGATCCTGCCTGTCGCAATGACTGCTCCCAACTGGCCCGATGCCAGAACGGCCACTCGCTTGTGTTGTGATCCAGATCATTATGTATGCATAATGCTGAATTGTGAATGCATGATTTTGGCCCGTATGCCTCGCCGCGGCGGCATCCAGATCGGAGGACGGATCATCACCGCTCAACTGACCGAGCTCACGGGGTTGATCGACGTCCATACCCACGCCATCGATCCCGCGCTGCCCAATTTCGCAGGGTCCTACCCTCAGGACCGTTGGCCTGCGGTCGACGTGATCGACGACACCACGGCGTGGCTCACCTTCGGAGGTGACCGGTACCGCCGCATCGATCACCGGTGCTGGTCACCCGACGCCCGGATCGCCGACATGGACCGCGACGGCGTCGCCGCGCAAGTACTCTCGCCCATTCCCGTCACGTTCTGCTATCAGGCCACGGCGTCCGGAGCCCTCGAGTTGGCGCGTGCGCAGAACGATTTCTTCGCCTCGATCACTGGCCGGCACCCCGACAGGTTCCACGCACTGGCTGCGGTTCCCCTGCAAGATCCCGACGTGGCGGTCGCCGAATTGCGTCGGTGCATGAGCCTGCCCGGATTCCTCGGCGCGGAGATCGCCACCCAGATCGCCGGTGTCGACCTCGGCGACCAACGGCTGGACCGGTTCTTCGCCGTCGCCCACGAACTCGGCGCTCTGATCCTCGTACACCCCAGCGACCAGGATCTGCTGACGCGCCTCACCTCGGCCGGGTTGGGGTTCGGAGCCGGCATGCCCATCGAAACCGGGATTGCCGCAGCGACATTGATCGCGAGCGGAGCATTGGGACGACGGCCCGGCGTGCAGATGTGCTGGGCGCACGGAGCCGGGGTGCTGCCCGCAATGATCGGACGGCTCGACAAGGGTCACCTGATCGCGGGCAAGCCCGCTGATGCACCGGACGTGCCAAGCCGGCTAGCCGCCCAATTCTGGTGCGACTCACTCACCTACGACTCGGCCGCACTACGGGCGGTAATCGAACTCTTCGGCGCCGAGCACGTCGTCCTCGGCTCGGACTATCCGTTCCCCGCCATGCCAACACCGATCGACGCGATCGTTGCCGACTTGCCCGCCGATCTGCGAGAACGCATCGGCCGACGAAATCTGGAGGAACACCATGGCACACTTCCTGGGCCTCGGGCTTACTCACTATCCCCTGCTGGCGGGCACTGACGAACACATGGCCAGCCTGCTTCGGTGGACGCTGGCCGACCCCGACATCCCGACCGAGGCGAAGGACCCCGCCAACTGGTCAACGGCCATGCGTGCGGAATGGGGTACCGACCACGGCGTTACCGCGGCCGCTCTGCACCGGAAGATGCTGGTGGAGAACCTATCCCGCTGCCGTGACGCCCTGGATGCCTTCGCTCCCGACGTGCTGGTCGTCTGGGGCGATGACCAGTACGAGAACTTCCGTGAAGAGGTCGTCCCCCCGTTCTGCGTGCTCGCCTACGACGACGTCGAGGTCGACCCGTTCGAGGTCATGAACCACCGTGGCAGCCCCAACGCCTGGGGGTTACCCGACGAGACGAGAATGACCCTGCACGGAGACCCCGACCGGGCGCGAAGTCTGACCGATGAATTGCTCGCTCGTGACTTCGACGTCGCATACTCCTACCAGAAGCGCAGTGGCGCCCCGTTTCCGCACGCGATCGCCAACACTCAACTGTTCCTGGATTACTCGCACGCGGGGACCGCGTTCCCCTATTCGATCATTCCGATCACCGTGAATTGCTACGGACAGCACGCCATCGCCCGCCGCGGGGGCCTGGCGCGATTCGCCGACATCACCCGAGAGCGACTCGATCCCGTCGGACCCAGCCCTGCCCGGTGCTTCGCCTTGGGGAGGGCCGTCGCTCAGGCGTTCGTCGACACCGACCTCCGGGTGGCCCTGGTCGCCTCCTCGAGTTGGTCGCATGCGTTCTTGACCGACAAGACCTGGCACATCACCCCCGACACCAAGGCCGACCGTCGGCTCTACGGCCTGTTGGTCGACGCCGACTACGAGGCATGGCGATCCACCACGATCGACGACATCGTCACCTCCGGTCAGCACGAAATGCTCAATTGGTTCTGCCTGACCGGCGCCACTGCCGAGCTCGGTCTCGAGCTCGTCTGGTCCGAGCTGGTGACCACCGACGTCTTCAACTCCAACAAGTGTTTCGCCGTGTATCAGGAAGGACACAAGCTATGACCCCACCCACGATTTCACGGTCGGTGAGTACTCCCCGTGTCATCGACGCCGGAGGCATCGCCACCCATTACCTGCGGGCCGGATCGGGAGATCCAGTGATCATGCTGCATGGTTCGGGTCCAGGGGTGTCGGCAACGGCGAACTGGCAGTACAACATTCCCGCGCTGGCCGAGCAGTTCCTGGTGCTCGCACCTGACATCGTCGGCTTCGGCGACACCGAACGTCCCGCCGACGTCGTCTACTCCCTGCGAACCTGGACAGACCACGTGTGGGCCTTCCTGGACGCCAACGGCATCGGCGCCGCATCGATCGTCGGCAACTCCCTGGGTGGACGCATCGCCCTCCAGATGGCCACCGACGAGCCCGATCGCATCACCAAGATGGTCTTGATGGGCTCCCCGGGTGTCGGCATGACCCTCACCGAGGGTCTGGCCGCACTGCGAAGCTACCGGCCCTCGCCCGACGCGATGCGGGACATGTTGCGCAGCTACTTCGCGGTGAATCCCGCCCTGATCACCGACGACCTCGTCGACATTCGATACGAGGCCAGCGTGGCCAACGGCGCGTTCGAGGCCTACTCGGCCATGTTCAACGACCCTCGCCACAAGGGATCCGAACTCGGCATCACGGAGGCCGAGGTCCGCGAGATCACCACCCCGACGCTGTTAATCCACGGCCGCGAAGACAAGGTGGTGCCACTGGCGGTATCGATCACGATGCTCGGACTGCTGCCCAACGCCGACCTGCACGTCTTCAGCGCATGCGGACACTGGACCCAGATCGAGCGTGCCGACGAGTTCTCGGCGCTCGTCGCGTCCTTCCTGGGGCGCCCGTGAGCACCGGGACGGAATCGAGAATCGACTTCGCACCAACGTCGATGTCACCGATCGTGGTCGACGACCACGACAACGGGACGTTTCGGGTGCACCGCTCCGCGATGACCTCCCCGCAGATACTCCGCGCCGAGGTCGAGCGGATCTTCGATCGGTCCTGGCTATACGTCGGGCACGAGTCCGAGATTCCGCGGCACGGTGACTTCGTCCGCCGGCCGGTTGCAGGCCGCCCCCTGTTCATGGTGCGTGGCGCCAAGAGCGGACGCGTCAACGTCTTTCACAACACGTGCACGCATCGCGGCGCCACGGTGTGCCGGCAGGATTCGGGCAACGCCAAGGTGTTCTCCTGCTTCTATCACGCATGGACCTTCGACACGGAGGGTGACCTCAAGGGCGTGCCGGACCGTGCCGCCTACGCAGGCGGTCTGGATTTCGCGGCGTTGGGCCTCAAGCGCGTGCACCGCGTCGAGTCCTACCGAGGTTTCGTGTTCGCCAGTTTCGACCCCGGCATCATCGATCTGTCGACCTATCTCGCCGACGCCAAGGACTACCTCGATCTCGTCATCGACGGTTGCGGCGGTACGGTCGAGATGACCAGGGGCACCAACGAATACAGTTTCGACGCGAACTGGAAGCTGCTGGTGGAGAACAGTATCGACGGCTACCACGCACAGTCGACACATGACACGTACTTCAAGTACCTGGTGTCCATCGGGACGGACTTGGGAGGTGGTGTCGACGGGCGTGCGGTGAGCCTCGGCAATGGGCACGCCGTGATCGAGTACTCCGCTCCGTGGGGACGTCCGGTGGCCAAGTGGGAACCACTGTTCGGCGACAACGCCCGCGCCGAGATCGAGCGCCTCAGAACAGAACTCGTCAACCGCTTCGGTGTGGAGCGCGCGCACAGGATGTGCGACACCAATCGCAACCTCTTGATCTATCCGAACCTGGTGATCAACGACATCATGGCGGTGACCGTCCGCACGCTGTTCCCCGTCTCACCGGACCGGGTGGACGTCACGGCGTGGCAGCTCGCCCCCAGCGACGAATTGCCCAGTTTGCGGCAGCGTCGGCTCGACAGTTTCCTCACCTTTCTCGGTCCGGGGGGCTTCGCTACACCGGACGACGTCGAGGCCCTCGAGTCCTGCCAACAGGGCTACCGGGGAGGCGGGGTCGAATGGAACGACATCTCCCGTGGAATGGGGCGGGGCCCCATGGCCAATGACGAGGAACAGATGCGCGAGTTCTGGCGACGTTGGCAGGAGCAAATGGGGATGGCCGCAGAAATTGGAGATCGTCGATGAGCACCCCGACTCGCGTGGCCGCGACGAACACCCGCGGCGACGTCGAGGAATTTCTGTACGCCGAAGCAGCGCTGCTCGATGCCTGGTCCCTGGACGAGTGGCTGCAGTTGTTCACCGGGGACGCCAAGTACGAGGTGCCGTGCAACGACGCGCCCGACGGCGACCCGGCTACCGACCTCATGCTCATCGACGACGATCTGACCCGGCTGGCGGCGAGGGTCGAGCGACTCAGCAGCCGTCGTGCGCACCGCGAGTACCCCCATTCGCGCACCAACCACCAGGTTCTCAACATACGAGTGCTGGACGAAGCGCGCGACGACTGCGGAGAGGTTAGCGAGATAGCGGTGGGTGCCTTGTTCACGGTGTGGCGGTTCCGCGGTGGACGCTCCAGTTGCTACGTCGGGCGCTACCGGTATCTGCTGCGGGTGACCGCTGATGGTTTACGCATCGCCCGCAAGCGCGCCGAACTGGACATGACCGACCTGCGTGCCGTCTCCGACGTTGCGATCATCCTGTGACGAAGGCGCGGGGAGGCCGCGGCGCGATCGTCACGGGAGCCGCCTCGGGGATCGGTTTGGGCATCATCGAACGGCTCCTCGCAGACGGCGTCGGCGTGTTCGCGGCGACGCGCTCCAAGGAGGACCTGACGCTGGTTTACGAGCGATGCGCGATCGCCGGTGGTTATGTCGGGGAGTTGCAGATCGCCGGCGCCGCGGAGGATCTCGTCGCCGAGGCGATCACGGCCCTCGGCGCCGTGGACGTGTTGGTCAACAATGCCGGCGGCGGTGTCATCCGGCCCACCCTCGAACACACCGAGGAGACATTGCGGGCCACCATCGACAACAACCTCTGGACCACCATCCGGTGTGTGCGAGCGGTGCTGCCGCACATGGTGTTGCGAAAGCACGGCAGGCTCATCAACATCGGCGCCGATTCCGTGCGGACCGGACTGATGGACCACGCCATGTACAACGCGGCCAAGGGCGGCGTACACGCGATGATGACGGGTTTGGCCCGCGAATTCTCCTTCGCGGGCATCACTGCCAACACGGTGGCGCCGTGCTACGTGCTGACCCCGGAAATGAACCTGTTGCTCGCGTCCGGCGAGGCTCCGGCCCGCCTTTGCGACGTGGTCGACCAGGGCACCGCGATCGTGCCGATCGGCAGGCCCGGTGATCCCGCCGAGGTAGCCGCTGCCGTGGCCTTCCTCGCCGCCGAGGACAGCCGTTTCATCACCGGACAAACGATCTACGTCAATGGCGGCGCCAGCATGGGCTGACGTCGTCGGCAGTCCCACGTCAACTCGGGGTGGACCGGCCGGATCTCCGAGTGTTGCGACTGAGACTCCCGATTGACCCCCGTGACCCGTAGAAAACCCTCCTTCGGGGGACGAATCAGGGCCCGCGGCCTCACTAGCGTCAATCGCGGACGCCTCGTGTGAGGTGGAGAAAGGACGTTCGCCGATGACTCTTGCGACCGCGACTCTTACCGACTATCCGGCCCGCTACTTCAGCGCCTGGAACCAGCGTGATGTCGGCACCGCGTTGAGGGTCATCGCCGACTCAGTGCACTGGCAGGATCCGTCGCTGCCCACACCGATCACCGATCACGACGGGGCATCGGGTTTCTTCACTGCAGCATGGGCCGGATTCCCGGACATGGCCTTCCACGCCGTGGGGGAACCCCTCGTCGACTCGGCCAACGGCCAGGTGTCACAGCAGTGGCGGATGGTCGGTACGCACACCGGCGAAGGATTTCCGCCGGGCGTAGCACCCACCGGACGCGCGTTCGACGTCTCGGGGATGGACGTCTGGCAGATCGGGGCCGATGGCCGTGCGGTGGCGGTGCGCGCCTACTGGGACGTGCTCGGATTGATGACCCAGCTGGGCCTGGCCTGAGCCATGCGTCGTCTCGCTACCGGAGGGTTTACGTGCACGCCGTCGTGATGTCAGAGTTCGGCGGACCAGACGTATTGGAGCCGAACGTCTTTCGTGACCCCGACGACCAGCCGGGTTGGGTGACGGTCGAACTCAAGGCCGCAGCGCTCAACTGGCACGACGTCTTGGTGCGCCGCGGGCGGTACGGCTCGTCGCTGCCACACGTGCTCGGAGCCGACGGTGCCGGCGTACGCCGCGACACCGGGGAGGCCGTCGTCATCATCCCGTCGATCCACTGGGGACCGCGCGATGATGCCCCTGCGCCGGAATGGGAGATCCTCGGTGACCGCGTGCCGGGAACCTACGCAGAACTGGTCGCGGTCCCTGCCGAGTGCGTGGCGGCCAAGCCCGCTGGCTTTTCCTGGACGCAGGCCGCAGCACTTCCCCTGGTCGGCCTGACGACCTATCGCGCGTTGTTCACCAGGGGAAGGTTGACGCGTGGCGAGACCATGTTGGTCCTCGGCGCTGGCGGTGGAATCGCCACCACCGCAGTGCAACTCGCCACCGCAGCCGGGGCTTCGGTCGTCGTCACCTCGTCATCCCACGCAAAGATCTCGCGCGCAATCGCCGAGGGTGCCAGCGACGGCGTGCTACACACCGACGCCGATTGGCCCACCCAGGCCCGTGCCCTCACCCCGTCGAAACGGGGCTTCGACCTGGTGCTCGATTCGGTCGGTCGCTGGCCGGAGGCCGTGCGTGCGCTGAGACCGGGTGGGCGTCTGGTGGTCCTGGGCGCCAGCGCAGCAGAGTCCGCGCCGATGGACGTGCGGCAGTTCTACTTCGGCCAGTACGACCTCCTCGGCACCACCATGGGTAGCGTCCGCGACTTCGGCGCACTGATCGACTTCATCGCCGCGGCTCGAGTTCCGCCGCCACACATCGACCGTAGCTTTGGCCTCGACGACGCCGCGGCCGCCCACCGATACCTCGAAACTGCACGCGATTTCGGCAAGTGCGTCTTGGAGATCTCATGACCGTACGATCGTTGGTCCGATACGACCTTCGCCCCGTTGGCGGAGAAGGGTCGATTGTCGCCGCCCACCTGATCCTCGACGATCCCGATCGGCGCAACGCGCTCTCCGATGATCTTCTCGACCAGCTCATCGAGCTGCTCCGACAGGCCGCGGCCGATTCGCGGGTGCGTGTCATCGTTCTCAGCTCCTCCCACGATCGCGTGTTCTCCTCCGGCGGTAACCTCGACGCCTTCGCCGACACGCGCCCGACGATCATGAAGTACGCAGGACTGCAGCGATTTCCGGACCTCTATCGGACCCTGATGTCGATCGACACACCCGTGGTGTGCGCCGCCAACGGTGACGTCCTGGCTGGCGCACTGGGCCTGGCCCTGGCCTGCGATCTGGTCATCGCCAAGAAGTCGGCGCGGTTGGGATGCCCCGAAATCAACGTGGGCGCCTTCCCATTCATGATCTCCGCGCTGATCTTTCGGGCCACGGGGCGATTGATCGCCAACGAATTGATGATGACGGGCCGGCTCCTCAGCGCGACCGAAGCAGCCGCGGCGGGACTGGTGAACCGTGTCGTCGCCGACGACCAGTTCGACGCCGCCGTTGACGAGCTCGTCGACTCGATTGCAGGTCGGTCGCCGCTGCTACTCGGTTTGGGCAAGAAGGCCTTAGCCGCTACCCGCGATCTACCACTGGACTCCGCGCTGGACTATCTGCAAGCCCAGCTCGCCCTCGCCTTCACCACCGAGGACCTCGCCGAAGGTGTCCGCGCGTTCAAGGAGCGCCGCGCACCGACGTGGACGAACACGTGATGTCGACCCGTTGCATCTTTGGTCTGACCATATTAATGTTCAGCGAAAGAGAAAGGTCTCCGCGATGACGCCAGGCAGCTTTGCCGATCGGTACTCGGCCGAGGAGGCGCAGCGCTATCGCGACATCGGACTCTGGGGCGATGACACCCTCTTCGACCTCCTGAGACACCAGGCGACGGCGCGGCCCGACAAGGTGTTCGCCACCGACGGGACGCATTCCCTGACCTATCAAGCGCTGCACGAGTCGGCCCTGCGCCTGGCCGCCGGGGCCCATGCCCGGGGGTGGCGCGCCGGTGACACCGTCGTAGTTCACCTACCCAACTGGGTGGAATTCATCGAGGTGGCGGTCGCATTGGCGCGACTGGGTGTCATCACCGTGCCCGTGATGCCGATCTACCGTCGCGACGAAGTGGGCTTCGTCCTGGACGACAGCAACGCTCGCGCAGTGGTCACCCCGGCGACGTTCAAGAAGTTCGACTACCTGCAGATGTATCGGAGCCTGCGCGAGGACCGACCCGACCTCGAGATCGTCGTCGCGCGGCCCGATCCGGCGGCCGAGGCAACGACGTCCGGGGCCGACCCGACAGTACTGTCGTTGGATTCTTTGCGCGCCAACGGGATTCCCGGTGTCGCCGATCTGCCCGCAGCTCCTGGCGCCGATGACCCCTTCGTCGTCGTCTACACCTCGGGCACCACGTCACGACCCAAGGGATGCGCGCACACCTTCAACACCTACTGTTCGGGTGCGCGCAGCCTGAGCATTGCGTTCGGCTACACCGAGTCAGACGTCCAGTTCGGTCCGTCGCCGATCACCCACACCACCGGCCTCGTCACCAGCGTCCTGCTACCGCTGCTCAATGGCGCGAGCACCCACCTCATGGCCGAGTGGGATCCCGAGCGCGCCCTGCAGGAGATCGCCGAATATCACTGCACGCAGGCCGTCACCGCCACGACCTTCCTGCAGATGTTGCTCAATGCCTACGACCCCACCCGCCACGACGCCTCCAGTCTGCGACTGTGGACGTGCGCCGGTTCGCCCATTCCCGCCGCAGTGATCGAGAAGTCCACCACGACGCTCCCCGGCATGAAGGTTCTCAGCCTCTATGGTCGCAGTGAAAACCTCTGCACGACCACGTGTTCGGTCACCGACAGCCCGGAGCGCGCTCTCAGCTCGGATGGCGCGGCACTGGCGGGACACTCCGTTGCGGTCGTGGACGATGCCGGCAACGAGCTGCCGCGCGGAACCGAGGGTGACGTCGCCTATCGCGGCCCGTCGCACATGATCGAATATCTCGGCAACCCCGAGGAGACTGCAGCGCTGTTCACTCCAGACGGATTCTCCCGGTCGGGTGATCTCGGGGTGATGGACGAGGACGGCTACGTGCGGGTGACCGGACGCACGAAGGACATCATCATTCGCGGCGGGATGAACATCAGTGCCCGCGAGATCGAAGACCACCTTGCCGCGCACCCCGCGCTGAGCGCATCGGCGATCGTCGGCATCCCCGACGAGAGGCTCGGAGAGCGGGTCGGATGCTTCGTGGTGACCAACACCGGTGCACTACACCCGACCGTCGACGAACTTCGGGCCTATCTCACCGATCACGGCGTCGCCATCCAGAAGACCCCCGAGGCCGTCATTCCCGTCGATGCCCTCCCCATGACGGCGACCGGCAAGGTGCAGAAGCACGTCCTGCGCCAGCTGGCGTCCACGTTGATCGCAGCCGACGGCGTCGGCGCACAGGGTTAGGTGCCATGGATCTCAAAGACAGCCCCGAAGAGGCCGAATTCCGCGCCAAGGCCAGGGATTGGCTCAAGCAGACGCTGCCCACGCTCGGCGGGCCCGAGCCGCACCGGCTCGAGGACAAGCGTGACTACTGGTCGCGCTGGCAACGCCTGCTGTTCGACGCGGGGTTCGCAGGCCTGTCCTGGCCGCGTGAATTCGGCGGCGCGGGTGCCGACGCGAAGGTGAAGGCGGTCTTCACCGAGGAACTCGACCGTGCCGGTGCCCCCGAGCGCCTCAACATCATCGGAGAGGACTTCGGCGGGCCGACCATCATCGCGTTCGGCACCCGGGATCAGCAACAGCGCTATCTGCAACCGATTCTCACCGGCGAGCACATCTGGTGCCAACTGTTCTCCGAACCCGAATCCGGTTCTGATCTGGCATCCCTGCGCACCACGGCAACCAAGGTGCAGGGCGGGTGGCGGATCAACGGTCAGAAGATCTGGACCAGCCGTGCCCAGCTGGCCGCGTACGCGATCCTGTTGGCGCGCACCGGCGGCGGACCACGACACCAGGGCATCACCTACTTCTTGCTGGACATGGCGTCCGACGGCGTGCGGGTGCGGCCACTTCGACACGTTCTCGGGGAAGCCGAATTCAACGAGGTGTTCCTCGACGAGGTGTTCATCCCCGACGCCGACGTGATCGGCGAGATCGACGGCGGCTGGCAGGTTGCCATGGGCACCCTGGCCTTCGAGCGCGTCGCGATCGCCACCGGACGCGTCAACACGACAGGCGCGGTCAAAGACCTCATCGACGAGATCGCTCACCGCAGTGCTGACGACGGCACCCCGCTGGGGGCCGATCCCCTGGTGAGGCAGACGATCGCCGATCTCTACGGGCGGGCACTGACGCACTACCTCATCAGCCAACGGGTCATCACCGGTGCGGCCGGCGGAGAGCTGCCCGGCCCAGTGACGTCGATCGGCAAGTTGTTCTTCTGCCCGCTCGTCGAGGACATCGCCGACTTCGGCCTGTCCCTGGCGGACCTCGATGGGCAATTCTCATTGCCGGAGAAGGGCACAGAGAGCTCCGAAGGCGATGGCGAGCGGTGGCTGCGGTTGGCGACCCAGGCGCGGGGCACGGCGATCGCGGGCGGCTCGACGTTCATCCAGCGCAACATCGTCGCCGAGCGCATCCTCGGCATGCCAAGGACTTAGGGATGGCCCTGCTGTGAGCGACTACTGGTGGCGGCCCAGCGCCGACTACGTCCGCAATGCCAACGTGACCCGGCTGGCCTCGGCGCACGGCATCGACGACATCCAGGAACTGCGCGCCCGCTCGGTGGCCGACGTAGCCTGGTTCTGGGGCGCAGTTCTCGACGACCTGAACATCCGCTTCGCCGCTCCACACCGCGAGGTGCTCGACGTCAGCAAGGGTATCCAGTACCCGGAGTGGTTCGTCGGCGCCGAGCTCAATGTCGTGGACTGCTGCGTCACGCGGTGGCGTGACACCGATCCCGACCGCATCGCCGTCCGCTTCGAAAGCGAGGACGGCACTCGACGGCAGTTGACATTTGGGCAGCTGGCGGACCAGATCGCGCGCGCAGCAGACGGTTTGCGTCGACGAGGTATCGCAAAGGGCGACTCGGTAGCGCTGTATCTGCCGATGATTCCCGAAGCGGTGATCGCCTGTTACGCAGTCGCTGCACTCGGTGCGGTTCTGGTGCCGCTGTTCTCGGGTTTCGCCGAGACGGCGATTGCCTCTCGCCTCAACGACGCCGACGTCAAGGCCGTGGTGGTCGCCGATGGCAGCGTGCGGCGTGGGCGAAGTGTCCCGATGCTGCCGCAGCTGGCGGCCGCCCTGATGCACTGCCCCACGGTCACCGACGTCATCGTCGTCGACAACCACTGCGCACCAACGGATTCCGTAGACATAGCAGCACGGGTGACGGCGTGGTCGGCTCTCGTCGAGCACGAGGCCGAGCTGGTTACCGAACGCGTGGACGCAATGCACCCTCTGCTACTGGCCTACACCTCGGGCACGACCGGAAGACCCAAGGGTGCGGTGCACACCCATGCGGGGTTCCTGGTGAAGACCGCCAGCGAGGTCGCCTACTCCTTCGACGTGGGCCGTGACGGCGTGTTCTGCTGGATCACCGACATGGGCTGGATCATGGGTCCGCTGTCGATCGTCGGTACCCACGCCAACGGTGCATCGGTGCTGCTCTACGAGGGCTCTCCAGACGTGCCGGACGTCTACCGGCTGTGGGATCTCGTAGCCCGCCATCGAGTGTCGATGCTCGGAGTATCCCCAACACTGATCCGCACGTTGAAGGGTTCGGACCTCACGCAGATCGCGCGCCGCGACCTGTCATCGGTGCACGTGCTCGGGTCCACCGGGGAACCCTGGGATCCCGATTCCTATGACTGGCTCGCGCGCAGCGTGTTCGGCGGACGGGTGCCGGTGATCAACTTCTCCGGAGGCACCGAGGTCGGCGGCTCGTTCCTGGCGCCGTACCCCGTCGAACCCATTCACAGCTGCTCGCTGGGCGGACCGTCACTCGGCATGGACGTGGACGTGGTCGACGACGATGCTCAACCCCTCCGAGGCCGAGTTGGCGAACTGGTATGCCGGCAGCCCTGGCCAGCGATGACGCGCGGAGTGTGGAAGGACGACCAGCGCTATCGCGACGCCTACTGGACGCGGTTCCCCGGTCTGTGGACCCACGGCGACTTCGCCATGGTGGACGGGGACGGGCAGTGGTTCATCCTTGGCCGCTCCGACGACGTGATGAACGTCGCGGGCAAGCGACTGGCCCCGGCCGAGGTCGAGTCGGCGCTATCCACCCATCCGGCCGTCGCCGAGGTGGCCGCCGTCGGTGTACCCGATCCCGTCAAGGGCGAGGCGGTCTGGGCGTTTTGGGTGAGGCGCCACGGCGCGGACGACGGACGCACCGACGGGACGGTGGCGGCCGAGTTGAAGGCAATCGTCAGCGCTCAGCTGGGCAAACCGTTTGCGCCGTCGCGCATCTGGCGGGTCGACGCACTGCCGAAGACCCGCTCGGCCAAGATCCTTCGTCGCGCCATCCGCGCGGCTGCCCTCGATGCCGACACCGGCGACCTGTCCGGAGCGGAAAACCCCAAGGCCGTCGAGGACATCCGCCAACTGGTTCGCACGGACGCCGACGCGGCGCCTCAGTCCTCGACGGTGATGGAGTCGCGTTGATCCACTCGCAACGCCGCCGTCGCATAGCTGTGCACGTGCCTGCGCATCCGGCGCCCTGCCGCTTCGACGTCCTTGTCGCGGATGGCGTTGGTGATCGACTTGTGCGCGCGCACCGTGACCGCTCGCACCTTGTCGTCGACGAAGGCGGCGTTCTCGGTGCCGGCATAAATGGCTTGCGACAGCGCGGTCATGAATCCGATCAGCAGCTCGTTGTGCCCGGCGGCGGCAACCCCGACGTGCCATTCGAGGTTGGCTTGCAGAAACTTCGCGAGGTCGGCGCGCGGATCGGCGATGTCCTCATTGGCTCGCTCAAGAACATCCAATTCGGCGGCGGTCCGATGGGCGGCGGCCAGTTCGGCGCAGAATGGTTCCAGTGCTTCGCGGGTCTCCATCAGGTCGGCCAGCTTGATCCGCTGACCACGGATCATCATTCCCACCGAGCTCGCCATCGATGCCGTGCTCGGACGTTGCACGAACGCACCACCCGCCCGGCCAGCCCGCACGCGCACCAGGTTCTGCACCTCGAGGATGCGCAAGGCCTCGCGGACGGTCGCCCGACTCATCTGCGTCTGCTTGACCAGTTCGCGCTCCGCGGGGAGTGCGACGCCCTCTTCGAGCTCGCCACTGAGGATCCGTTCGCGAAGTTCTCGCGCGAGGACGTCAGGCGCCTTGGGCACGTCCACCGGCCCCAGGGTGATCGCCGAGCGGCTGGAACCGTTGTCGGTCACCGCACCTCCTCTACCTCTACTTATGGACTTAAGGTCAGACCCAATTTAGCACCCAATGGTTCACGACGCTGGCACGTCCGCGCGGTCAGCCGATAGTTCGGAGCGAAACATGCACTGGGAACTTTCCGACGAACAAGACCTCTACGCCGACTCTCTGCGCGAATGGTTGACCGCGCGCGCCGGTGCACAGAAGGTCCGGGCCTGGCAGGACGCGGGTGACCATCGCACCTTCGACGAGGCCTTGATCGAGGGTGGCTGGTCCGGCGTCGGCTTCGACGAATCCGTCGGCGGACAGGGCGGAGGGATGCTCGAACAAGCGCTTGCGGCACGCGAATTCGGTCGCAGCGCGGTGCCATCGGGAGCGTGGTTGGCGCGGGCCATCGCCGATGTCGGCCTTCGGGGTGAATCGGCCCTGCGGAAGAGCATGATCGAGCAGGGTGAATTGACGGCGGTAGCGCTGCGCTCCGATCGCATCCCCACCGTCGCCGCCGGCGTGCAGTGGCACGACGGGCACGTCAGCGGACGGGTGCCCCACGTGTTGGCTGCCGAGAGCGCCCATCGCTTCCTCCTGCCGGTGCTCGACGACGATGGGCAGTCGGCCTTCGTCATCGTCGACCGCGACAGCGAGCACGTTGGCGTACGACCCCGGCATCTCCTAGACCTCTCCCGAAGCGCCGCCGACGTGATCTTCGACGCTGCCCCGGCGCGCATTGCCGAAAGCGACGATCCCGCAGCCACTCTCGCTGCCATCGGTGATGCGGCCGCGGTCCTGGTGGCCGCCGACGCACTCGGTGCCGCCGAACGGATGTTGGAGATGTCAGTCGATTACGCCAAGCAGCGCCAACAGTTCGGCCGTCCGATCGGGTCGTTCCAAGCCGTGAAGCACGCTGCAGCCGAGATGCTGGTGACGGTGGAGGCGGCGCAGTCGCTGGCGCTGTTCGCCGCCGCATCGATTCAGGAGGGTGGCGTCGAGGCGCGCCTGCATGCAGCGGCAGCCAAGGCGCAGGTGTGTGCGAGTTGCTCGGCACTGGCCGACTCCGCGCTCACCGTGCACGGAGCCATCGGTTACACCTGGGAATACGACCTGCAACTGCTTTACAAGCGCGCCAATCTCGACCGCATCCTGTTCGGTTCGCCTGCCGCGTGGAACGAGCGCATCGCCGCGGCCCTACCGCTTCTGCCCGTCGCATCCTGACTGCGACGACGACTTCCCTTTTGGTCAGGCCATTAGTATCATTTAGCTTTCACGACAGAAATACGGAGCGCATCGTGGACTTCGATCTCACCGAGGATCAGCAGACCATCCGCTCGGCGGTGGCCGAGTTGTCGAGCAAGTTCGACGACCACTACTGGATGACGAAGGACCGCGACCACGAATTTCCGCGCGAGTTCTACGACGCCTTCGCCGACGGCGGGTGGCTCGGCATCACCACCCCCGAGGAGTACGGCGGCCACGGTTACGGCATCACCGAGGCCTCGATCCTGCTCGAAGAGGTGGCGGCCTCAGGCGGCGGCATGAACGCCGCCAGCTCGATGCACATGTCCATCTTCGGGATGCATCCGGTCATCGTGCACGGCTCAGAGGAACTCAAGGCACGCACGCTGCCGCGCATCGTCACCGGCGACCTGCATGTCTGCTTCGGGGTGACCGAGCCCGGCGCAGGGCTGGACACCACGCGCATCACCACCTTCGCCCGCCGCGACGGTGATCACTACATCGCCAATGGGCGAAAGGTGTGGATCTCCAAGGCCGTCGAGTCCGAGAAGATCCTGCTGCTGACCCGAACCACGAAGTTCGAGGATTCACCGCGGAAGACCGACGGGCTGACCCTCTTCCTGACCGATCTGGACCGCAGCAAGGTCGAGATCCGTCCCATCCCGAAGATGGGCCGAAACGCCGTCACCTCCAACGAGCTGTTCATCGATGGTTTGGAGATCCCGGTCGAGGATCGGGTTGGCGAAGAGGGCAAGGGCTTTCAGTACATCCTGGACGGGCTGAACCCCGAACGCTGCCTGATCGCGGCCGAGGCATTGGGCATCGGACGGGTGGCTCTACGCACCGCGGTGCGCTACGGCAACGAGCGAGAAGTGTTCGGACGACCCATCGGCATGAACCAGGGCCTGCAGTTTCCGTTGGCGGACTCTCTTGCCCGCCTCGACGCCGCCGAGCTGATCTTGCGCAAGGCGACCTGGCTCTACGACAACGGAAAGCCCTGCGCGCGTGAGGCCAACACCGCGAAGTATCTGTGTGCGGACGCGGCGTTCGACGCCGCCGATCGTGCCCTGCAGACCCACGGCGGGATGGGCTACTCGGAGGAGTACCACGTAGCTCGGTACTTCCGGGAGGCCCGACTGACCCGCATCGCGCCCATCAGCCAGGAGATGGTACTCAACTACCTGGGCTCACACGTCCTGGGACTGCCGAGGAGCTACTGATGAGCATCGACACCGCTACTACTGCCGAAAGTGAACTGGCACAGCGCTTCCGGCTCGACGGCCGCTCTGCGCTGGTGACCGGGGCCGGCAGCGGTCTTGGCGCGGCCATCGCTCGGGCCTTGGCCGCCGCCGGCGCCGCGGTCCTGGTGACCGACATCGACCAGGATGCCGCGGCGACGATCGCCGACTCGATCAATGCCGACGGCGGTCAGTCCGATTCCGACGTCCTCGACGTCCGCGACGGAGGAGCGGTCACCGAGGCGGCATCGCGGGCCGCGGCGCTCGCTGATGGCACCTTGCACGTCCTAGTCAACAACGCCGGGGCGATCGCGCCGGCCATGTTCGCCGATCAAACCGAGGAGACCTTCCGCCGCATCGTGGACATTCACCTCGTCGGTAGCTTCCTGTGCAGCCACGCCGCCCTCGCACACCTTCCCGAGGACGGCACCGGCCGCATCATCAACGTCACCTCTGCGGCCGGCCTGGTCGGCACCATCGGGCAGGTGAACTACTCGGCAGCCAAGGCAGGCATCGTCGGGCTGACCAAGTCCCTGGCCCGCGAACTCGCCCGAAAGTCGATCACCGTGAACGCCGTTGCGCCACTTGCGGCGACGAACATGACCGCGAACATCCGGGCCAACGAGAAGCTCGCCGCCAAGACGCTGGCGCGCATTCCGCTCGGTCGCTGGGCTCAAGCCGACGAGATCGCCCCCAGCTTCGTCTTCCTCGCCTCCGACGCGGGTGCGTACATCACCGGCCAGGTGCTGCCCGTCGACGGCGGGACGGTGATCTAGATGTCGCGCTCGGTCGTCGGACCGTTCACCCGGGCCGGACGACCGGTCTACATCTCCGAAGCGGTGCGCACCCCGATTGGCAAGTCCCATCCTGAGCGGGGCTGGTACCGCGACGTCCATCCCAATGCGATGCTCGCCGCCTGCTACGTCGATCTGATCCACCGTGCGGGAATCGACCCCGCCGCGGTCGAGGATCTGGTGATCGGGTGCACCGCGCCATTCGGGGAGCAGTCCCGCAACATCGGCCGAAATGCATGGCTGCAGGCCGGCTTTCCACCGGAGGTGCCCGCCACGACCTTGGACCGACGGTGCGGCTCGGCCCAGACCGCCGTCGAGATGGGCGCCGCGCTGATCGCCTCGGGAACCCACGACGTCGTCATCGCCGGCGGTGTCGAGCACATGGGTCACGTGCCGATCACCTCCCCAGCCGCCATCAGCGAACTGTTCGGCGATCCGTGGACCCCGGAACTGCGCGAGCGCTACGCCTTCGTGCACCAGGGCGAGAGTGCCGAGCTGATCGCCGACCGCTGGAATATCGGACGCGACGCCATGGACGCCTTCGCCGCCCGGTCGCACCAACTCGCCGCCAAGGCGACCGCCGACGGCCGCTTCGATGCGGAGATGGTGCCCCTGACCCTCGACGGCCATCCGAGGACCAGCGATCAGTGCGTCCGGCCCGACACCACCACCGAGACCCTCAGTGGACTGCGACCGGCGTTCCGCACCGAGGGTGGGCGGGTCACCGCCGGATCGTCGTCCCCGATCTCGGACGGCGCGGCCGCCGTGCTGATGTGCAGCGCCGACGCGGCGGAGGACCTCGGAATCCGCACCCGGGCCAGGGTCGTCGACCAGACCACCGTCGGCGTCGATCCGATCATCATGTTGACCGGGCCCATCCCGGCCACCCGGAAGCTGTTGGCGCGCAACGCCTTGTCCGTCCAGGACATCGACCTCTTCGAGGTCAACGAAGCCTTTTCCTCAGTGGTACTGGCCTGGCAACAGGAGCTCGCACCCGACCCGGAACGGGTCAACGTCAACGGCGGCGCCATCGCCCTCGGCCACGCGGTAGGAGCCACCGGCGCCCGCCTGATCGCGACCCTGGTGGCCGAATTAGACCGCCGCCAAGGCGATCTCGGGCTGGTAACGATGTGCTGCGGCGGCGGGCTTGGGACGGCGACCCTGCTGCAGCGAGTGCCTTCGTGATCGACTTTGGCAGGTATCTCTCCGCCGGGGACGGGGTGTGGTGGGGCCAGGCAGCCGCAGAGCCACGACCCCTCGTCGATGCGCTCATCGCGCAGAACGCACGCATCGGGCCCATCCGCACCTTCACCGGACTGTCTTGGAACGACCAGCTCGCGGTGACCATGCCGTTGCGCGTGTCCATGACGAGCTATGGCGGACTGGGAGAGTTGCGTGAACTCAGCCGCGCCGGACGACTCGACGTCGTACCGTGCCACTACTCGGCACTGCCGAACATGTTCGCCGAGGGTCATCTCCCCTGCGACGTCGGGCTGGTGCAGGTCTCTCCACCCGACCACGAGGGTCGTTGCTCGCTGGGCATCGGCGTGGACTACGTCGCCGATGCCATCAAGCACACCCCGGTGTTACTGGCCGAGATCAATGAACAGATGCCCCGCACGGACGGGTCGACGTCGATTCCCACGAGCCGGTTCTCGGCGGTGATCCGGACCGACCGGCCGCTCCCCGAGGACCCGATGAGACCACCCGGGGACGCCGAACGCGTCATCGCCGGGCACGTCGCCGAACTCATCGACGACGGGGACACCGTACAACTGGGTGTCGGATCCATGGGGACGGCGATCCTCGACGCCCTGGCTGGACATCAGCACCTCGGATTCCACACCGGCATGATCACCGACGGCCTGATGCACCTCGTCGACAAGGGCGTCGCGACGGGCAGTCGCAAGGAAATCGACCGTGGCCTGATCGTCGCAGGCACCGCTCTCGGCTCGGCGCAGCTGTACCGACGCATTCCCGATCTGCCCGTTCGGTTCCTCCCCACCAGCTATACCCACGCCCCACCGGTCCTCTCTCAACTCGCCTCGCTGGTATCGGTGAACTTCGCCGTCGAAGTCGACCTCTCCGGTCAGGTGGGCGCCGAAGTCAGCGGTGGCGTGTACGTCGGCGCCGTCGGCGGCCAAGTCGACTTCACCCGCGCGGCATCGCTCACCGGCAAGCGGTCGGTCATCGCGCTGCGCGCGGCGTTTCGCGGCCAGTCGACCATCAAGACCCACCTGGACGGAGGCGTGGTCACCACCACCCGATCCGACGTCGACGTCGTGGTCACCGAGTACGGCGCCGCGCACCTGCGCGGCTGCAACATCCGTGAGCGTGGCCGCCGGCTCGTCGCGATCGCGGCACCCCAATTTCGTGACGCTCTGGAAGAGGAGTTGGCATCGCTATGAGTCCCACCCTGCCCGCCACCGCACGCATCCGCGAGGTCGGCCCCCGCGACGGCTTCCAGAACGAACCCGAAGTCATCGCGACCGCAGACAAGATCGCGCTGATCAACCAGCTGGCCCGTACCGGTCTCGACCGCATCGAGGTCGCGAGTTTCGTGCGGCCAGACGTCATTCCGCAACTGGCCGATGCCATCGAGGTGCTCAGCGGCATCGACGTCCCCGACCACGTGTCACTCACCGTGTTGGTCCCCAACAACCGCGGGCTGGACAACGCCCTAACCATCCGGGACCGGTTTCACGAAGTGGCGATGTTCGTCAGTGCCTCGGAAACCCACAACGCGCGCAACGTCAATCGCAGCATCGCCGAGTCGATGAGTGCCAACCAGATCGTCGCCAAGCGGATCGATGCCGAGGACTTGCGACCTACCGCCGTCATCGCGACGGCCTTCGGATGCCCCTTCGAGGGTCGGGTTCCCATGGAACGCACGCTGGAACTGGCCGAGCAGTTCGCCGCCGCGGGATGTGCGGAGATCGGGTTCGGCGACACCACCGGGATGGCCCACCCGGCCTACGTCTTCGACATCTTCTCCGCGGCGATCGAGAGGCTGCCGGGAGTCGAGATCACCGCACACTTCCACAACACCCGCGGGCAGGGCTTGGCCAACGCCTACGCGGCCCTGCAAGCCGGTTGCACCAGCTTCGAATCCAGCTTCGGAGAACTGGGCGGCTGCCCGGTGCCGGCAGGATCCACCGGCAACATAGCCACCGAGGATCTGGTCAACATGTACGACGAGATGGGCGTGGAGACCGGCGTGTCGGTCCGCGCCGTCATCGACGCCGCCCGCGCCGCTCAGGACGTCCTGGGCCGCAAATTGACCAGCCACTGCATCGTCGCCGGGCCCGTCGAATGGATGCCCGATGGCAGCGCACGGGCCTGTCGTTAAACCCACCAGAAAGGTAGTTCGCACATGACCGCTCGAATCGCATTCGTCACCGGTGGCGCCCAAGGGATCGGCGCCGGAATCTCAGAAGCCCTTGGCAGCAATGGCTTCCGCGTCGCGGTCGCCGACCTGAACCTCGACGCCGCCCAAGACACCGTCGCCCGCATCACCGATGCCGGTGGCACGGCCTTCGCGGTGCACGTCGACGTCACCGACACCGAGTCGGTGATCGGCGCGGTCAAGGCCGTTGCCGCAGAACTCGGAGAGATCGACGTCGCGGTCAACAACGCCGGGTGGGACGACTTCATGCCGTTCGTGAAGACCACCGAGGAGTTCTGGGACCGCATCTTGGACATCAACTTCAAGGGCGCGCTTCGCGTCTGTCACGCGGTGGTCCCCGGCATGGCCGAGCGTGGTTTCGGACGCGTGATCAACATCGGGTCCGACGCAGGCCGGGTGGGCTCGTCATTGGAGGCGGTCTACTCCGGCGCCAAGGGCGGCATCATCGCCTTCAGCAAGACCCTGGCCCGCGAGGTCGCGACCAGCGGGGTCACCGTCAATGCGGTCTGCCCGGGACCCACGGACACCCCCGCGTTGCGTAAGTTCGCCGACAGCTCGGGTCAGGACGCGGACAAGGTGTTGGGCGGAATGACCAGGGCGGTGCCAATGAAGCGGCTGGCCCAGCCCGCCGACATCGCCGCGGCGGTGGCGTTCTTCGCCTCCGACGCTGCCGAATACATCACTGGCCAGACGCTGTCGGTCAGCGGCGGATTGACGATGGCGTGACCGCGCCGGCAGTCACGTGCTCCGGCGACGGCACCGTCCTGCGGGTCGTCTTGAACTGTCCGCCGGCGAATGCGCTGGGACCGAGGATCATCGAGGGATTGCACGCAGCGCTCGACATCGCCGAGCGACGGGGCCCGAAGGTGATCGTCGTATCGTCGGCCCTGGAGGGATTCTTCGCCGCCGGGGCAGACATCAAGCACATGACCACCGTGGACGCTGAATCCTTCCGTTCTTACGGCGACACCCTACGTGGTGGGCTGGAGCGGCTGGCCGCCCAATCTGCACTGTCCATCGCCGCCATCGAGGGGTTGGCTCTCGGTGGCGGACTCGAATTGGCGTTGGCCTGCACGCTGCGGGTCGCCGGAAGCGCAGCGCGGGTGGGCCTTCCCGAGGTGAAACTCGGCTTGATCCCCGGAGCCGGTGGCACGCAGCGACTTCCGCGACTCGTCGGGCGCGGTCCCGCGCTGGACCTGATGTTGACCGGCCGTCAGATCGACGCGGCCGAGGCCCTGAGGATCGGGTTGATCGACCGCGTCGTCGAGGAAGGCACCGCTCTTGCCGCCGCCGAGTCACTGGCTGCCGAGTTGGCAGCCGCCTCCGAGCCTGCCCAGCAGGCCGTCCTGCGCACCGTGGACGCCGCGGCCGACCGCCCACTGGCCGAGGGGCTGCGGTACGAGGTGGACCAGATCCAGCGTCTCTTCGAAGACGGCGAGGCCGCTGAAGGTCTGCGCGCGTTCGTCGAGAAGCGCCGCCCCGAGTTCGCGTGACGGGAACAGTGCCGATGACCACCTACGGTGTCAACGCCTTTGGCTTCGGAGTCGGGCCGGCGCGCTTCGACTCGATCGCGGAAATCGCCCGTGCCGCTGAGTCCGCCGGGTGCGCGGGGGTGTGGACCAGCGAACTGTACAGCCGGTCGGCCACGATCCCGATGGCGGTCATCGCGAGCGCCACGAAGCGGGTCATCGTGGGGTCCAACATCGCCTACGGAGTGGGTCGTAGCCCCCTGATGTGGGCTGCCGAGGCCCGTGATCTCGACGAGCTGTCGGGTGGGCGACTGGTGCTCGGACTAGGCAACGGCACTCCGGCGATGATGCAGCGCTGGCACGGCGTCTCCGGCGAGGCGCCCGCCGCGCGGATGCGTGAGCTCGTGCCGCTGCTGCATCGGCTGTGGCG